>Ga0208279_1000295_pt1 | contig 44380 bp, 41 predicted proteins | sample AntAceMetag02UKM_FD_184766 | JGI IMG/M metagenome (GOLD analysis project Ga0208279, IMG submission 184766) | Saline lake microbial communities from Ace Lake, Antarctica - Antarctic Ace Lake Metagenome 02UKM (SPAdes) (version 2) | ecosystem: Environmental > Aquatic > Non-marine Saline and... | reverse complement strand
ACTTTAATTTCGCTGAGTATCGCTTTGCCATATTTGCCTCCTCTGTGCAATTTCTATGATCTCACACTTGCCAGAGGAGGTCAACTTCACACAGTACCTACTGGTGCAACTTTTGGGGTAAATATCCTAGATTGATAATTAGCGCGACCATTCGTTACTACTCAGGCATAGCCGCCTGACGGAATGTTAATGAAACTCTGATGGAAATCAAGTGCAAATCTAACACGCTTCTGGTATATTCAACTCACTATGACGTCGCAATTGGATCTTGATCGCAGCCAGCTTGAACAGCTGGACAAAGAAGCTCTCATATCGATCATACTAACGCTGCGGCAGCAGGTGCGCGAGTTGCAGCAGACCGTCGCTGCACAAGCTGACGAGATCCAGAAACTGCGCGATCAGTTGGCCAAGAACAGCCGCAACAGCGGCAAGCCGCCGAGCAGCGATGGGCTGAAGAAGCCCCGGCCGCACAACCTGCGCAAGAAGACGGGCCGCAGCAGCGGCGGGCAGAAGGGACACAAAGGTCACACCCTCGGGATGGTCGAGCAACCAGATCACGTTCAAGTTCATCAGGTTTCACGATGCCCTCATTGTGCCACGGATCTGCAGTCCGTTGAACGGTGTGAGGTTGAGAGGCGGCAGGTGTTTGACATCCCTCCAGTACGCGTCGAGGTCACCGAACACCAAGCCGAGATCAAGGTATGTCCCCGCTGTGGAAACCAGGTGAAGGGCGACTTTCCCCCAGGTGTGACGCAGCCGGTCCAGTATGGTCCTCGCATCAAGGCTCAGGCCTCCTATCTCAACAACTACCAACTTATCCCGTGGGCACGCACGTGTGAGTTGCTGGGCGATTTCTACGGACATGCCCCAGCGGAAGCCTTGGTCCTGGAGTCTAATACTGCCGTAGTGGACGGCATCAAGCCCAGCCTGGACGCAACTAGGCAGCAACTGATCGCGTCGGAGGTCGTCCACTTCGACGAGAGCGGCCTGCGGGTGGAAGGCCAGTTGAACTGGCTTCACGTCGCCAGTACCGATTACCTCACCTACTACGGCGTCCACCCCAAGCGCGGACAGGACGGCATGAACGCAATAGGCATCCTGCCCGCATTTAAGGGCCGAGCCGTGCATGATTGCTGGCAGTCCTACTTCGTCTTCGACAACTGCCAACACGCCCTCTGCAACGCCCACCACCTGCGCAACCTGCTGTTCGTCGTCGAGCAGTACGAGCAAAGCTGGGCCGAGGAGATGGTCCAGTTATTGCTGGACATCAAGGCCGAGGTCGATGCTGCCCCCGCCGGCCAGATGTCTCTGGTGTCAGAGCGTCTCACCCATTTCGAACAACGCTACGACGAACTGATCGCTCAGGGATTGGCGGCCAATCCACCGCCAGCCGACCCGCCACCGAAGAAGCGAGGGCGCAAGAAGCAGTCACCACCCAAGAACTTACTCGACCGGCTCCAGAAATACAAGCCACAGGCTTTGGCCTTTATGTATGACTTCCGCGTTCCTTTCGACAACAACCTGGCTGAACGCGACGTCAGGATGGTAAAGATCAAGCAAAAGGTGTCAGGTGCTTTCCGCACACGCACCGGTGCTGAGACCTTCTGTGCAATTCGCAGCTACATCTCGACGACCCGCAAGCATGGGCTGAACGTGATTGATGCCGTTCATGGCGCTTTGACTGGCACCCCTTTTATCCCGTGCGCTCTTGGAGGGGTGGCCTGAGTAGTAACGACCATTCTAAGCAAGCTAACGGCACCGGGTTCAGCCGCCGCGCGGGTGCGGGCTGTAGCCTTCGCCGTAAGCTCAACCTGAAAGCGCGTGGGGCCGCCGATTTGCCCGCGCGGAGCGCGGTCGGCTGCAACCCGTTGTTAGCCGCCGCTTTTCTTGGGTCCGATTCTCTTTAGCCTGAAGCCACTCTCTTGGCTCCTGCTGGAGGAGTAGTAGTTGAGTGGAACACCAAACAGGTTAACGATATGTTCGCAATACTTGATTATCCCCTCCCGCTTGATTGCCTCCGAGTCATAGTTGAAAATCAGGTGATAGAAAGATGCCCATAGAATGGCAGCATCGCTGAACGCGACTGGCTCTGAGGGACCGATTATCGAGTAGCAACCAGAATCTGGAATGATGGCCTTTGCCAACTCCTCGTTCACCATCTCACAAGCGGATATGAATAGGCGCTTGTTGTGTAAATGAGGCTTGAGTATCCCTCCAAGTTGTTCGAAGGGGATGGTATCGAGGGTCGTTGCCATTGATTGGGGGCTCCCGTGGCAGGACAGATGAAGGTATCTGTATCGACTCACATCGAAGATTCCTACTACCTCCTCCAATTCTCTTCTGGTTCTGATGTAGTAGTACTTGCTGTTCTTCCCGTTTAGATGCAAGATGTTTGAGATAATCTTACCCTCGTATCTGTCATTTGCTTCGTTATCGAATTTCAGCGACTCGACTATGAAAACCTCGGGAATAGTGATATCTTTGCTCATATTCTTTCACCTCTCGCGGCGGCTAACTCATAAATCTGCGAAGTATTTCGCCTACTGCTCACCTGGAGCGTGATATGCGAAGCACTTCGCGTACCATGCCGACAATGTAGAAACGACGACTCGTCGAGATTATACCCTGACGAGGGTACTTGCACAAACGAAACCGCCCACCGCCTCGCTTCCCCCACCACGACCGGCACCGGCAGGCGAAAAACGCGGGACCGCGGGCTTGTCCTACGGCGAAATTCCGTTATCACGCCCACGGCGGGCCGCACCCCCGCCTGGGCCTGGGTTGGCGACCTCGCTTTCCAGTTCGACGGCGGGAGAGCGCCCCTTGCCCACCAACAAGCGGCGGATTTGGGCGTCAGCCGGTAACGGTGCGTTATATGATCGTTGCGCCCCCCTCTTTCACTTGTCTACTATCTGGTAGGGAGTTCATTGATACTCACAGTTGTGATTTTCTTGCCCTCGGCTCTCCGCCGATCTTGGTGCGCCACAATTTGCTGCTCGACGTACTCTCGGGTGCAAGCAGGACTATACTTCCATCCTTGTCCAGCGACCCCGACGACAGTGGTTGTCGTTCCTGGCTCAAACAGTACCGAGACTTCGTCATATCCTTCTTTCAAAGACCCCGTAGGAGACCAGAAGTCGGCGTGAACCCAACCATCGCTGGCGTTAATAAAGACGTCCTGGCCTCGTCCATCTACAGGCTGCCACGGACCCAAGACTACTGCTGGTCCACAAGTTCCAGAACTGACTGTTGATCGGACAGTAGCAGGAGATAGGGTTGCTGTTGCTGTGAGTGTGACGACAACTGGCTGCGTGGGTTGTGCTTCGGGATTTCCTACTTGAACGCCGGGGCCGATGACGATGAAACCCTCTTCAAGCAAAGTGTTAGTGAGGAGAAACACTCCCGTCACGCAAGCGGCAATGACTCCAAAGATACCCACAATGATTGCGGCCTTCACACGGACTGATGAACTCTCTTGCTGAGACATAATGCACTCCTTATAAGAGCACTTTAGCGCAAAACAAGCCCGCTGCCGTGGATAGTGGCCCAACGGCTGCTCTCGCACAAACGGACGCCGCCCACCGCCCCGCTTTCCCCACCACGACCGGCGCCAGCAGGCGAAAAGCGCGGGGCCGCGGGCTAGTCTTGCGGCGAAAGGTGGTCGTCACGGCCACGGCGTCTCTGCACCGCCGTTGCTCTACGGCCAGGTTGCGTGTGGTGCCAAGTCGCACCCTGAGTCTTTCGGCTACGCTCAAGATGCACATGCCGGAGGGCCACGTTGCGTTTGGGCTGAGGTGGGATAACGGCTCGCGGTTCAGCCACCGCGCGGGTGCGTGAAAGAGCTTTTGCTACAAAGCTAATTGAATGTGCGCGAGGCCGCCGATTCGCGCGCGCGGAGCGCGGTTGGCTGCAACCCGTTGTTAGGCGGCTTTTCTGAACAAGGTCTGACCGGCTGCAAAATGAACACTCGTAAACTTGCCTGTCTGGTCAACCTCAATTAGATCTGTACCTTTTTCTGGTATACTGCTGAGAGCGAATCTTGTAATTCTTGAATTTTATTGACCATGGCTTCAGACTCTCGCTCAATAGCACGTTTAATGTGTTGAGGTGCAAGTGCCCCAAACTCAGATTCGGTTTTTTCAAGATCGGTCAAGTTCTTGTAATGAATCTGTATTTGCTCCACCAGACCTCTGATACGGTAAGCACTTGATTCCACCGCAACCCTGTCGAGCATTCCCCTGAGGGCTTCCAAGTCACCCTCCAAACTAGAGAACTGCTGCTTGTCTAATACCACTAGCTGGTCTTCACCACTTCTGGTCTCTGAAATACTGTTTTCAGAGGGCGCTCGCTTCCGCACAACGGCGAGCCACTGGCTCGCCTCATTGAACAGAAACTTTGTGGCTTCAACAATGATAGGAACAAACAGTGTAATGTCCACGGGTACCTCCTCAATCTGAGATAGAACTACAGGATTCTTTTCCAAAAGCGGCCCTTCATTCGAACGTCTGTGATTCAAGAAGAATAATACCCTATCTCTACGTATTCCATCCGAGGGGTGCCTCATTTCCTCAATCACAGTTGGCGGAAGTGAGATCGCAGTACGGAGAATCTCGTATTCATCTGTAGACATATCGAACGTGAATAGGGCATCGAATAGTGAGATGATCCTTGGGTCTAGGTAACGAATATGTCCTTGGATCCAGATCCCATGCTGTCGTTGTCCAATAGCAGCTATTCTTTCACAAAAGCGATTGATATCTTCTTCAGCGCGAGTAACCTCGACAATTAAGACCTGCGGTTTTCCCAAAGCACCTTCGCTTTTTTCAATCTCCTCCGAAATGCTGTCAATGCCTACAGTATGTGTTTGGAAAAATCTGAAGTCACCTATTTCCCCAATGATACTTGTCATCGTGTCAACGAGTTTGTCTGACGACTCTTTCGTATTTTGGATAAAAACGAAACTCTTGACAAGAGTTCGATAATAACCTTCTAGTCGCAATAACTCACCCACTGTTTTTGGAGTATGTAAGAGTCGAACGGAAACTGTGCGCGGTTCACGGGTTTCCTGGGGCTGAACATATTCTGTTAGCTGATGTCGTTCTGACTCGCTGTCTATTAACTCGACACTCAGACTTTCCGTAGATACCGACTCGCTTTGGGGCATAGAGGCTACCTGATTAGTTCAACAGATGAACCAGCAAGGTCTTCCTTTCTGACCAAAATAATTGTGTCACCAGGACTTGGTCTAAGATTCTGGTACGGTTGCCTTGTCGATCTTGGAGAGACAGCAATTTCATATTCTTCTGGTTCTCCAATACCAAGGGCTTTAACCATGTCAACCTTGATCTTCTCAAATGGAACCGATGGATCAACACGTGCTCTTCTTCTTGTCCTCTCTGGAAAGACCATGACTTCCACTTCGATCATCTTTACTCACCTCTCTTTAAGTGTACTTGATGAGTACTTGGCTCTCTAAGCCGCCCAACGGACCGCATTTCACCCGCCTGGCGGTTGCGTGGTGAGAGCCTTCGCAACAAAGCTAACCACAATGCGCGCGGAAACTCTGGAAAAAAGCGCCGATAGCCAGGTCGGGTGCAAACGCTTGGTGAGCGGCACACCAGCTACCCCGTGAAGTTTACTAGCAGGAAAGGTCCTTGCATCCTGTTATACACGCCGTGTCAGCGCATCAATGTGGTTGTGGCACATGCTCGCAGTGGGTCTCTGGACACACCGAATCAAGTAGGCTTTTCAAGTCATCTGTTAATTGCCAATCCGTGACAAAGTTTATCACATCATTGTACCTATCCCCTGGCACACGCCTGATGTGGTTATGCCAGCGCAAGTCCTGAAGATAACCGAAACTCAGACTGGCTTTGACAAAATCTTCTGGATTTGGGGCTTCTGAATATCGCTTCCCTCTGGTTAAGGCCCGCATTGACAGTTCATTGCGTCGCCCAGAGCCATCTGGTCGGACAAACTTGAGAAAGAGTGTTCGGAGCTGGTGTGCTGAAGGACAGGGTTCTAGAATTGGAGGGGTCTGTCCGGTCATTTTCCGCGCCCATTCAGCAAAGGCTGGGCGACTGTCAATTCGCTTTCCGCCGACGTATACAGATTCGAAGCGACTCAAGTCACCGAATTGTGCTTCCTGCAAATCTTCCTGTGTAAGATTTTCGAACCTGGTTTCTGCAAGGCGAGCACCTTCAAACTTGCTGCTCCTTAAGTTACACTCTCGAAATACGACGTTAGACAGATTGCAGTTCCTAAACGAGTACCTCTCAAGGTCTCTCTCTTCAAATCGAACTTGGCTCAAGTCTCGTTCCTTCATAAAGTTCCTGAGCATGGCGAGCGCGTCTTTCGCTGGGGTGGCTAAGAGAATTAGCTGCAATAGATTGACGAAAGTCCTATCTGGAGGTGCTTTTATCCTTAGGGCATCTGTTAGTCTCTTGATTCCCTGTGGCTGGTCTGAGAGTTGATTGGATATGTATCGAGCGATCAGAGAGTCTGCAAAGTCAGGTCGTTCACCCAATTCCCGCCCTACTCTGCACGGGTCGTCGGAAAGCCTACGAGACCAGTAGCATCCGGCTAGATACTCCGCTATCAGCTCGTGCTCAAAAGCTACCACTCCAGGTTCGACACCGGGAGCAAAGAGCGGGAATTGAACTAGCGTAGTTACTGCTTTCTGCCATTCAGCTTCTGAAAGGTCCGGATCTAGAACCAATTTGGCATATGTCTCTACATTCACTTTGTCAACGCCTCTAAAATCCGTTGCGAAGAATTCAGATGCCACTGTTTCAAGCCATTCGTTGAGACCGTTGGGTAGGAAATCCTCCGACTTCAGTAATCCTTTGCCCTTCTCACGTTCGACGATCTGCGAAATAGTATAGTCGATTAGAGCAAAGTCGTCCGCAAAGTCATTAAGTTCTTCTTCCTCAAACCCTATTCTTAGCAAGTCACAGTAATATGGTAAACTAGAAAGAGATCGGAGTGAATCCGAACTCGAGATGTAGTTGACGAACCGGGAATCCCTTGGTGGATCAAAGCAGAGCCGCGCAAAAGCTACCTTGGACTGGTGTTCCCATCCCTCAAGTCGGTAGATGCGAATTGCCGGATCTGCACCATAATCATTGAGAAACTCAGTAAACGTCTCACAGCTAGTTAGCAGTGACTCACGAGCACAAACGAGAACCCGGGCACGGTTATCCGGGCGCGTTAGGAGTTCTGCCAACTCGTAGAAGAAATCTAGGTCTTCTGCGTAGAGTTCGTCGAGACCGTCGAACAACCAAGAAACATAGCCTTGTGTTACCATCCACTTAAACGTTGCTAGTCGAACAGGAGAAGCCACTTCAGTCTCAATGAAGCTCCTAAACAGTTCCTGGGTTCTGAGTGCCTCTGTTTGTTGAAGATATGCGGGGATAAGAGGAATTGGCCGAGGAAAAATCTCTAACCTGCTCTTTTGGTCTAGGAAATATTTGTACAAACGAGAAAACAGCGCTCTGAAAAGCCAAGTCTTTCCGATTCCTGCTGGCCCAACTACGATGTGAAGACTGGGTTCCCTGGAAAGGCGGAACTCGTCCCAAAGATGTTCTAGTAAATCGTCGCCCCCCTCCTGGGACTCGCCGTTGACTAAGAGACTGTAAGATTGTGGAATACGTGCCACGGGATTTCGAAGCTCTTTTATCGCGGATCGAATTTGAGGGGCTTCCTCGTATTTGAAAGGTGTGTCGAAGAACTGGATTGGAACTCTCAGGAGAACGTTATGCTGTGCTGCCGCAGCGTGGAACTCTTGCGAGAAGCCCCCAAATGTGTAGGCGATAATCCAGCAACGGGCATTCGGATACCGATCTGTTTTTTCCTCAAATTCACGCACGAGACGCCTTTCAATGTTGGGGATATCCCACTCGTGCTCGGGTTCCGAGGGTATCCATATCAGCCGAGTGTCTCTTGCTCCGCCAAAATCAACTTTGTCAGCTACTAGTATATCCTCTGTTTGTTCCAGAAAGCCGAAATCTAACGTTTTGAGATAGTCTGCTACCTGTTCTTGTAGATTGTTCACTCTTAACCTCCTCATAAGTATGCACTGTGCACTGTACTAGAAGCCTGGCAAGTTAGATCACATGGTATACCTTGAGTGCCGCCCAACTCCTAAATAGGCGAAGTACTTCGAGTATCACGTCAAATGTGAAAACGGCGATCCGCCCATATTATACATCAACGGCGGCACTCGCACAAACGACAGTCCCTACCTCCCCGCTTCCCTCACCCCGACCGGCGACAGTGATTATCGGTCGCGGTTATCGAGCAACTCCTCGGCTCTCTCCACGGCACCCCTGGCCCACTCTCGCTGGAGATCGCGGGGGATGCACGCCAGCGGCAGATGCTGGTTCGTGGGCTTGCCCTGAGCAGGGCCGAAGGAGCCTGCCCTGAGCTTGCCGAAGGAGCCTGCCCTGAGCTTGCCGAAGGGTCACCGTCTGCAGTGGACCAAGTCGTCCACCAGTTGCAGGGCGTGATAATCGCCGGCCGTAACGACCTTGTATAAGACAATGTAGGGCTCCTGCGCCCCTACCTCCGCCGGGCTGGGTGACGGCGGGACCACTTCCGTCGCCATGGGTGGAGGCCGGCTGGGAGATGGTTGGGCCACCCTGGTCGTCGTGGGTGAAGGCTGGCTGGGTGACGGCTCCGTGGCTTTTTGCTCAGTCACGAGTGGAGCAACAGGGCAACGCACGTGTCGCCCCTACTCCAATCACTACCAACCGTACTGAGACGGAGGCTCACCATGCTTCTCAAGGATGACTGGTTCCTCAATCACCATACCTGGGTCAACACGCTCCAGGATGACGTCGAATTCCCACCAGTCGCCAAAATCGAACACATAGGTCATCGTCTGCCCAACCCGGAGCGGCACGTCGCCGACCAGCACATCGCTCGTCCACGGCCCCTCGTCCATGTAGGGATGATTGACCCGCTCCAAAACGCCAAACCGGTTCTGGTACTTGAACTCGTACAGGTGATCGTGGTCGAATTCAACCGCGTTCAGAATCGCGGAAGCCAATGCGTCCAGGGGGTGGGCCGCGGGAATGGCAATCCGACGCCATATCCGCCCCCACGATACCTTGAAGACGTGCGTCCCCTCGCGGAAGGCCCACCCGGGAACGGACAGGTTGTTCTCCCAGGCAGGGAAATAGGATTGGAGCGCGGGTTGCAGGACGCCGAAGGGGATATTGTCCTCGGATTCGAGTGGCAGGATATTGGTGATATCGCCGAAGAACTCAGCCTGGAGCAGGGCCTGCAGCGCATCGCCCAAGGGCGTGCGGGCGATCCGTTCGATGCGCCAGCCCTTCCCCGGATCGGGCGAGCCGTGCTGCACCGATATCAGGCCGAACAGGTCGAGCAACCCCAGGTTGTGCCAGCCCAGCAAATAGCGTAGCCAGTTCCCAGCCTCCTTGTCCCCGGCGACCTGCATCCCTCCATCGGGGATACGGAGGAAAAAACTCTGCCATTCCCGGAATGTCTCGGGAACGTGGGACAAGGAATGTCCCCGCTCACCGATGATCTCCGGGTGACCCCGCAACAGCCAGGTCTCCAGCAGGGTGCAGTACCGTTCGGTGTGGTTCAGCTCCTTCCACACCTGGTGAACCACATCGTCAACGACGAGCAGCGGCTTCTTGGCCGTCCCCTCGACGCAGGTCAGCCCCGAAGCCCGCACCAGCAGGTAGAGCCCGTGGATATGGGGGTACGACTTTTGCAGAGGTCTTTTCAGACCCAGTTGAAGCGGGCGAGCCAACTGGGCGTTGATCTCAGGCAGCACCCGCCGGGGCAGTTGGTGTATACCTGTGACCGGCAACTCCTGCTCCTTGATGAACGTCAAGAACGCCTCAAAATCGTGGAGAACGGTGCCGGGGCCGCTTTCATCAATCGTCAGGTCCCGCAGCATCCGCTTGTGTTGCGGCGAAAAACTGATCTCTTCGGGTGATCGTCTGTGCATCATCTGTCTCTTGTATCCTCTATTGTGATTCGAGTCCGCCTTCTACGTCCCTGCCAGGTGCATTTGGCGTGCTTGCTTCTCCTTCCCTTCTCCCTCCCGCGCTTGCCGGATTCTCTCCAGCAGCACCGGTGCCGGCTCGTCGTCCGGGTCCTGGGGGACGAGCTCACCGCGGAAGACGTGGGCCAGGATGACTTGACTCGTACAAGTCACTCAGGATAGTCGCTACGCCCAGTGAAAGTTACTTTGCTCCCCGAGTCACTTTTGAAAGAAGTGCTTCCGATGAATATGTCCTCACGCCGACCATCCTCTAACTCAATCACCGCGTAATCCAATTCAGGCGGTAGAGTGTCCGGCAACCATGCTATCCCTCCCCAGGTATATCGGGGTGGCTCGGATGGTGCCGACCTGGGTTGTGACCAGATGGAGTATTTGACCTCTACCACATTTCCTGAAAACAGTAGCTTTCCCTGGCCCTCGATAATTGTCCCCTCCCACGCAAACCACGGTTCCGGCCACTTTTGAGTTGTCTTGCGCCAGTTTTTCTTCATTTCCTCCGTGATTCGCTTGATCCAGTACCGTACATTGGGAGGGTGGGAATTCTCAGACAGATGCTCGCGAAGAGCTTCTATGCAGGCATCGTCTCCTATGCGGGCCAGTGCATCACCATAGCACCAGGCCTCTAGGATCTCTTTGTTGGTCTTGCCCTTGACTCCCTGCACAACGGTCAAGTACTCTTCGGCCCAAGATCGGTCGCGTCGCTCTTTCCAGGCGCGTTGAGCAGCCTCTCTCACTAGTTTCTCGGAATCGGCAATCAGTACTCTATGTAGCTCCTCAAATGCATCTGATCCTTTGTCATCTATTGCGCAGTCCAGCCAACCACATCCTTCAGCAGCCCGCAGTCTAAGCTCTGTGGATGGTGCCCTTAGCCAAGACAAGCAAATTCTGAGCAAGTCGTCCATTGATTGTCGGGCAAGAGCTCGATAAGCGGATCGCCGAACCTCGTACTTGCCGTCGCGGACAAGCCGCTGAAGTTTGGAAACGGCTTTGTCTCGCGCAGCAAGCTCCAATTGAGCTTTTCCCAAAGCCTCAGCGAGGGCGACACGGCCATCAGAAAGCCAATCATCCCAATAGTCCCGCCAGCCCTCTTGGGCTAGCTTTTCCGGGGCTAGCTCCTGCAATACCTGAAACACTTGTGTTTCGCTGTGGACACTTGTTTGCGTTTCATATACTCGCTGAACAAGTGCATCACTGATTGCATCGGGAAGTGCGGGCTGATCAGATGCGCCGTGCGAGAGAAGCAGCCAGTCATACACTTGAGGTACAGAAAGCCAATCGAGGGCATTGACCAGGGAGGCCAGTGCTGGAGAGAAGGTCTCTGGCTGTTTAAAGTACAACAATCCAATGATGTGGGGTGCCCACTCGAAGCGGTCTGCACCTGGATCCAGATCCCATCCTCCATCGACCTGCTGAAGCCCTAGGACTCCTCGGAGCAAATCCCGGTCATCGCAAAGGAACCCACGGTACCCTAATACCTCAAGACTGGAGCCTCCTATCCACTGATCAGGTCGATGTGCCCAATCTTTCAACTGTGCTGCAAGGTCATCGGGGATTTTCCAATCCTTCAGGTATTTCAAAGTTGCGATAAGTGAACTTCTCTCGTAGGGTTCCCTTTCCTCATCAAGAAACGCACGTACTATTTGTTCAATCTGGTCCTGAAACAAATCGGGAGAAACACTAGCAATATAACCTATTGCATAGGCAGCAGCAGATCGCTGGTGTTCTTCACGATGGATAATAGCATGCACAAGGCCATCTATGACTACAGTCTCTCGTCTATCGAGGAGATACAGAGCAACTTCCGTTAGGGCGTAAACCGAGTCCATGAAAGCCTTGCCCTCAGATTGGAGACCAAAGTTCAAGAGTGCATCAAATGCCTCGGATGAAGCGGTGCTACGTGCCATTTGTATAGCAGCCAGCCGGCGCGCGAATTCTTGCCCATCTCCTCCGGCGGTCGCTCTGTCGTAGTCTTTGGTGATCAAACCAGTGACAAACTCTGGTAATGGTTCGAAGCGGAAACAGGAAAGCTTCTTCATGATCCATTGTTGTACAAACCTGTTGGTTTCGGGTATCGCGGCTGCTTCAAACCAATCCAATGACTGCTCATATCCAGCGCGGAGCGCTGTATTCCAGGATTTTCTCTTCACCGATGTCCCTTGTGTTGTCAACGCCGATTCAGATCCTGTATCTTGGCAGGCATCTTGCCGCAGTGCTTCAATTGTTCGATCGCTGAGGAATCGCTTCCATCCTTCAAGTTGACGCGGACGCACGCACTCTTCCAATCGCAAACCGATTCTATAGCGCTGCCAAGACAGGTTACCTGCTTCCTCCAATGATTGTCCAATCCACCTAAGCATTGTAGGAATAACAAGATCACTATTACAGGCAGGGCCTATCGGGCCCAGATGTAGCTCTTGGAAGAACTCTGGCTTTTGCTCTGCCAAGGTAGTCAACCATTGCCATACTTGGCTTTGCAGGTTGTCATCTTCGTTGTTAGCGTCGAGTATGTGAAAGAGCACACTAAGGGCAACTGACCTCTCCATGGGACTCAGTTCGCGCCCAGAGTCAACTATCCAGCAACGATATACTACTTCGGCACTTGCCGGATCGGCCAGTTGAATCATTCCTGAAGCTATGGGCTGCTTGTATCCACGCGCGGCCCTTCTATGCAATTCCTCCAGAATCGGTTTGCGTTGGTCTGTTGGCACACCCAGAGATGCAATGACCGCGATGGCAGTATCCCCTACATCATCACCATCCCTGTCAATGGTTTCCCATAGTGCATCAACGATTTCATCTGTGCGATAGCCGATTTGTGAGATAGTCCAACATGCTGGCCGTGCATCCGATGCTTTAAGGCTCGCGTGTGCCTTATCAAGAACCTTATCGCGAAGGTTATGGTGCACCTCTTCAGGGTATTGGCTCAGCCACTCGACCAAGCATTCGCGGTGTTGATATAGCTCATAGCTAGCTTCAGGGTGAGTGGTAAGGCATTGGGGCAGCAGATTTTCCAGGATGAGTTTCTGAGCTTCATCTGCTGTTTCGGCAGTGAGTTCCTTGAGTATAAGGAAAGCTCGCCACTGCAGATCGTATCTCTCCTTCACGGACAACTCCCCACGCTCGTGTAGGTCTGCCAGCCTTGTCAGGACCTCCAATACGCGACCTATCTCGGAACCACTGTACAGTTGTTGCCACAACTCGTCGTAGAGTGCCGGCTTGTCAGTCATAGGGTTGCTCCTCCCTGCGTGTTATTCCGCAGGTAATCGTAGACTATAGTATGCCGCCAGCGCCACGTAGCATCCACACTCACTCTCTCCAGGTCTTCCTCTAAGCTGTCCTTGTCCAACAATCCTGATGAGAGAGCCTGTCTGTACAAATCTACGGCTTCCAAGCGACTAATCCCCAGCATAGTGCTACGAGCAGGCTCAACCCAATGTATATCCCTAGAGTTCTTGCCTGTTCTACTAGAGTGTTTGGCCACCTCTGCTAGAATCTCAAGAAGTGCAGCGCAATCGTTGTCAACCAAGTTCTGGAATTTCTGCTCTCGCATATCAAGCTTCCAGCCAAACCAAAGAAGGAATCTGTGGGCTAACTCATTGGTGGCATCTTGCTCACCTTCAAAGGCACGCAGACGTGTGTCTCGGTCCAGGCTGAGAAGTGCTTGCCACATCGCGGGATGCTTTAATGAACTCCAAACTGCGTCGTTGACTGAAGCCAGCACATCACTTGAACTTTGTGCACCAAACACCGAAGTGTCTATGCTGCCTGTGATTTGACCTGATTCCTGCCCTTGTACTCGATGGGAACCTTGGTGTTCACGAATCCTCTGGTAGAGTTCAGGGGCTCTCCTCCTAGCAGCCTCCTTGGTCTCCTGTTCTGAGAAGCTCTTCACCGTGAAACAGAGCGGCAACGGGCCAGAGTGAAGATGTCCTGGTCGGATTCGCAACCACCTTCGGAGATCTTTTTCTTCCCTCAAAGATACGATCAGCGTCGCTTTGGGGATGTCCTCGGCGCATCCACGGTCTTTCTGCCAGAACCACAGCAGGAGTTGCCGGGTTTCGTCTTCTCGATCGCGTGACAAATACCCTTCGTCCATACCGTCCAAGCCAAGCAACAGGATTGGCTGTGGAGAATCACGATTCGCAATAAGAAGCCGCTTGATTGCCTGTTCTCTGGTGTCCGCACAACGCCGTGAGCCTCCCCACTCACGGACCTTGTTCTCGATCCAAGTTCCCGACAACTGTTCGCTAGGAACTATGGCGCAACAGCGCTTGTCGGACAGACCACTTAGTAGCTGCCACACGAGCACGGACTTCCCGCAGCCCCCAGGCCCACAGATTCCAACCAGGGCTCGCTCTTCATTGACTGCCTCAAGCACATCTTGGAATACTTCTCGCTCCACGAAATTCCCATCCCACCTATCTGCGTCGATCCGATCGTCACCAAAGCGCACCAATTCTTGGCGGGTTTCTTCATTCACCGTGTCAGTCGTCAACGGCTTTGCATCAGAAGACCCGGTGAAGGCACGCACCAGATCATCTTTTCTAACTGATCTGTCGCGCACTGGTTCTAGTATATCGTAGAAGACCTCACCGATTAGCCATTTTATACCCTGCTTCATCTCCTCCTCCAGCACACCATACTGCTCAGCAAATCCTTCAAGCGCGGATATGGACTGTTCTATTGAGTAGTCAGGGATGCGGCGAAGGTCATAAGGACGTGGTGTGGCTTTCTCAGCCTCCCACCGCTCTTCAGCACGGTCGCCGCGTCCGCTTGTGAACCTGCGGTTGGTGACAAGAACACAAGCAGTCACATTGCGTCCGGCTTCCAACAGCTTTACGGCGTGCTTGTCTAGTTTCTTAACAATCTCCTTGACATCGTCTCCCCCAATTGGATCACCTGTTGCAGAGCATTTGAACTGGAGCAATACGTAGTCATCCTCTTGGTCAAGACCCAATCTGCGAAACTGGAGCAATGCATCTTCTCCCCCCGCTTCATGTTGAACTTGAGTGAGAAGATCGCCAACATTCTGCAAGCCAGCGAGGACATCATCTAGCGCGGTTGCTCGGGGGGTCAGGGTGGAAATGCGAGCAGTTATTCCCAGCATACCGACTATCTGGTACAGATAACCTGTTAGCGCCCAGATACCGCCATCATCTTCATTCGTCATGTCTCACGCCTCGCGAGTCTTGTGAGAATCTTCTGGGGAAATCAGTCTCGAGTGTGGTCTCCTGATGCCGTTCAAATAGACAAAGCTACTATTCTGGAGAGCCTAGTAGAACTCGCTCCCTAATCGGGTGTTCTTGTTAGTCGAAAACAGGGAGGTATCCAGATAGCCGATGTTACCCCCTTCTGTCCTGCTCCGTTCGTATCCTCTCCAACAACACCTCCGCCGGCTCATCCTCCGGATCCTGCTCCACCAGCTCACCGCGGAAGGCACGGGCGAGGATGGCCTGGTCTACCTGCTCCAGCCAGCGGCGGGTGGCGGCGACCTGCGCTTCGAGGATATTGGCCTGGGCGAAGAGGGCTTCGATGCGGGCGACGATGCGGGCGACGATGCGGCGCTGTTCGGCAAGGGGGGCAAGAGGTACAACTTGCGGCCCCACGCCCAGTTTCTTGGCTTCCACAACTGCCAGGGGTTCGCCATTGTGGAAGAGAGCATAGTCGGCCGGGCCGCTGGCCGTGGGGTATTCCTCGAAAACCACCAGGTCGCGGGAAGCGTGATCGTCGTGGGGGATGATAGGAGTCCATCCGGCTTCTGTGAGGGCTCTGTCAACATGCTGCTTACGCGTGGCCCATTCAGAAAGCGACATAGCATACTTCTCCGATCTTTTGAAACGATCAACTTCTTGTACAGGCTCAGGAGAATCGCGCTGCTTTTAACTGTCTGGAGCGATTGTAACACAGCGCGCCAGGCAACGCAAATCAGGTTTCATTCCCATGCCAGGGATATTGCACCAGCAGGTAAGCCGCTCCATCGCTTCCCGAACCCGCGGCGTCGGCGCACTGACGGAGACCCGCACATAGCCCTCGCCGGCTGGGCCAAAGAACGAACCTGGGGCAACCGCCACGCCCGTCCGCTCCAGCAACGTGAGCGCGAACTTCTCCGAGGTCCACCCCGACGGCACCCGCCCCTCGGCAGGCTGAGGAATTCGCGCCCATACGTAGAACGTGGCGCGGGGGCGCGATGCTTCCATATCCGCCGCTCCCAGTCCTGCCAGGACGATCTCCAGCCGCTCCCGGTAGACACTATTGCGTGCCAACAGCCACTCCCGGTCAACGGAGAGAGCCCGGATAGCCGCCTCTTGCAGCGGGCGGAACAGCCCCGAGTCCACGTTGGATTTGACCTGGGCCAGCGACGCTAGCACGTCGCTGTTTCCCACCGCCATCCCCACCCGCCACCCCGCCATGTTGAACGTCTTGGAGAGAGAGTTGAACTCCACCGCCACCTGCAACGCGCCGGGCACCTGCAGCGGGCTTGGGGCCACGTAGCCATCGTAAGTCACGTCGCAGTAAGGCGCGTCGTGGCAGAGCAGCAGGTCGTGACGTCGCGCGTAGTCCACTGCCTGCGCAAAGAACTCCAGGTCGGCTGTGGCACCAGTGGGGTTGTTGGGATAGTTCAGCCACATGAGAGCGGCCCTGTCGGCCACGTCGGGTGGGATGGCATCGAGGTCCGGTGAGAAACCGCGCTCAGGCAGCAGCGGGAATGTGTAAACCTCTGCACCGGCCAGGACCGCGCCCACCGTGTAGGGCGCATAGCAGGGGTCAGGTGCCAGTACCAGATCGCCAGGGTCGAGGCAGGCCAGGGCAACGTTGACGATTCCCTCTTTGGAGCCGATGAGCGGTACGACCTCGGTGTCGGGATCGAGCACCACGTCGAACCTCCGCTCGTAGTACCCGGCGATTGCCTCACGCAATGCTGGCAGCCCCCGGTAGCCGGAGTAGCCGTGATGGTCGGGTTGGTGCGCCGACCGGCACAGCGCCTCGACGACCTCGTTGGGCGGCGGCATATCGGGGTTGCCGATATCCAGCCGGATCACGTCCATACCCCGCCGCCGGGCGGCCTCTATGTGGGCTGCCCAGCGGGCGAAGGGATAGGACGGGACGTTCAACAGGCGATCAGAACGTTTCATACAGAACAACATTTCAGGGTCAAACCAAGCGATTTTCGCCAACCGCACCGCCGTAAAACAGACGGTGCTGGGCGCTTTTTGTCCCAGCATCGGCTCTTTTAGGCCGATGCGCTTGAGCAAAATTCCCAAAGCGGGAATTGCTGGTCAGGAAGCAATCCAGCACCGGCTCTTCCAGGCCGGTGCGGCTCAAACGTGGATTGTCGGCCCAAAACGTGCTTCTCGGTCGGTTGAATCTGTCAACCAGTCTTTTGAGACCAGATGAACCATGCCTTCTTTTTGGCAGGGACATAAGTGACTTTCGTACGTAAAACGTGAAACGTGAAACGTGAGGAGGGCTCTGTGCTGGCAAGGTTACGCTTTACGCATTACGTTTCACGCGGTTCCTGTGCCTGATCAACCCGTCTCAGCGGAAGTTGCTTTTTCGCTGCCGATTCTGGTTTCATGAATGTAGTCCAGTAGCGCCGTCAACCCCAGGAGGTAACTGCGCCAACCAAAGCCGCTGATCTGCCCCACGCAGACCGGCGCGATGAGCGACTTGTGGCGGAATGGCTCGCGGGCGTAGACGTTCGAGAGGTGGATCTCCACCACTGGGAACCCTACGGCGGCGACCGCGTCCCGCAACGCGATACTGGTGTGGGTGTAGGCGCCGGCGTTGATAAGCACACCGTCGGCCCAGCCCATCGCTTCGTGCAACGCATCAACGAGTGCACCCTCGTGGTTGGATTGCAGGACACGCAGTTCCACGCTGCGCTCGTTCGCGGCCTCGTGCAACGTCGCGTTGATCTCGTCCAGCGTTATGCTCCCATAGGTTTCAGGCTCCCGTCGCCCCAGCAGGTTGAGGTTGGGGCCGTGGAGAACCAGGATTTTGAGATTAGAGATTGGAGATTGAAGATTTGTCATTTTATCTCGCTCCCAGGTTTCGTAAGACCGACGTTACCGTCTCCTGCGGCACGTCCTCGGCGATTCCCACTTCGCCGATAGCGTTGGGAAGCACCCAGCGCAAGGATCGCCCCCGCCGCTTCTTGTCGTGGGCCATTGCCTCCCAGATAGCGCCGGCATCAAAGGGGGGACATCTCACCACCAATCCCCAGCCGGAAAGGATCGCCTCGATTCGCCCGGCAAGCGACGGAGTGGTCCGGTCCAGTTCGGCCGCGATCCTCGCCGCCGCCACCATTCCAATGCTGACCGCTTCGCCGTGGCGCAGCGCAAAGCCGCTCAGTTTCTCCAGCGCATGGCCCACGGTATGGCCCAGGTTGAGCACGGCACGACGATCTCGCTCGAAGGGGTCTTCTTCGACGATGGCGATTTTGACGCCAAGGGCGCGGGCAAGTTGGGTGGTGGAGATTGGAGATTGGAGACCTCGTCGTGAGCGCTCAGTCGAACGATTGGAGATCAAGGACTCCAGTTCGGTGAAGAGGTCTGGGTCGCCGATGACACCGTGTTTGATCACCTCGGCCAGGCCGGAGCGAATCTCCTCAGCGGGCAGTGTCGCCAGCACAGTGGGATCAATGGCCACCAGCACCGGTTGTTTGAACGCACCGACGAGGTTCTTACCCTGGGGAAGATCAACGCCCGTCTTGCCGCCCACACTGGCGTCCACCATCGCCAGCAGCGTCGTGGGCACCTGAAAAAAGCGGATGCCCCGCATAAAGGACGCCGCCGCAAAGCCCGCCACGTCGCCGGTCACGCCGCCGCCCAGCGATAGCACCACGCCACTGCGGTCCAACCCGCCAGCGAGAAACTGGTCGTAGAGCATAACAACGGTGGCGAGCGTCTTATGCTGTTCCCCGTCGGACATGGAGCAAGCGAAGGGTTGAAACCCCACCGACCGCAGGGCCGCCTCGACCTGCGCACCGTAGAGCGGCGCGACGACGGGGTTAGAGACGATGGCGATGCGGCTACCTTCAGGAATACCGGTTGCACGCAACAGACCGCCGACGTGTGCCAGCATTCCATCGCCGATGTGGATTTCGTACCGCCCGCCGGGGTAACGAACGGGGAGGGTGATGAGACCAGCGACCGCCACCACGCGCTCGGCGACCTCTTCGACCGAAAGCCCAGTGGTGTCTACCTGCCAGGGGATGGCGATGTAGACCTCGCGGCGCACCTCCAGCAGACGCTCGACTTCAGCACGAGGGTCGGCCACGCTGAGCAGCGGCCTGTCTGGATTGGAGCCCGCGTTCACCCGACGCAGGATCTCGCCCATGTCGCAGGTCAGGCAGACGACGGTGCCGCTTCTCATCATCCGCGCCCGGTTGGTGGGGTCAACCAGCGCCCCGCCGCCAGTGGCGATCACCCTCCCCCCCTCCGCGCCCAACTCCTCGCAAAGCGCGGCCTCCATCTGCCGGAACGCGGCCTCCCCGTCTTCAGTGAAGATGCGCGGGATGGGTTTGCCTGCCCGCACCTCGATCTCCGCATCCATATCCACGAACGGACAACCCAGCCGTCGGGCGACCTCCTGCCCGACGGCGGTCTTGCCCGTGCCCATGAACCCGGTCACCACGACATTCGTCATCGCCCCATCGCTCTGTTCACCCTTTTGTCTATTTGTCATTTGTCATTTGTCATTTGTCATTTGGTCATTGGTCCTCGGTCATTTTCCTCGCGCCATCTCCGTCAGGCTGTCGCCGCCCAGTTTCTCCAGCAGCGCGCCGGCCAGCACCCAGGCGACCATGGCCTCGCCGACGACCGCCGCGGCGGGCACGGCACAGACGTCGGAGCGCTGGTACTGGGTCTCCGCCGGTTCACCCGTCGCCAGGTCAACCGAGCGGAGCGGCGTGAGGGTGGTCGGGATGGGCTTCATCGCAACCCGCACCACGACCGGTGCGCCGTTGGTCATGCCTCCCTCGATGCCACCGGCCCGGTTCGTGAGCCGCGTTACGCCGCCCTGGCCGTCCGGGTACAGTTCGTCGTGCACCTGCGTGCCGGGGCAACGGGCGTTCTCGAACGCCGGGCCGATCTCCACTCCCTTGATGGCGGGGATGGACATCACCGCCGCCGCCAGCCGCGCGTCGAGCCGCCGATCCCAGTGGACGTGGCTGCCCAGGCCGACCGGGACGCCGGTGGCGACGACGAAGAAGACACCGCCAAGAGAGTCACCCGCCTCGCGGGCTGCGTCAATCACCGCCCGCATCCGGGCGGTGGCCCCTTCGTCGGGGCAGCGCACGTCGCTCTCCTCGGCCAGCGCCCAAAGTTCCTCCGGCGGCAGGCCAGGGATCGTCGCGACGACGGTCCCGATCTCGGTGACGATACTGCCGACGGCGACGTCGAAGGTGGCGAGCAATTGCTTCGCCAACGCGCCCACGGCCACCCGCGCCGCCGTCTCCCGGGCGCTGGCCCGCTCCAGCACCGGCCGTGCGTCGTCCAGGCCGTACTTGACCATGCCCGCGTAGTCAGCGTGGCCGGGCCGGGGCACGCTCAGTCGTGGCAGGACTTCGGCGAGCCCAGTCGAGTCGGCTCGGCCCGAAGGCTCGGTCGAGCCGTCGCCAGCGGCCCAGCGATCACGCCAGTTGGCCCAATCCCGGTTCTCAATGCGCAGCGCGACGGGTGCGCCCGTCGTCCGGCCCGCGATGACCCCGCCCAGGATCTTCACCCGGTCCCGCTCGATCTTCATCCGCCTGCCGCGGCCGTAGCCGCCCTGCCGGCGGGCCAGGTCGCGGTTGATGGCCTCCACGTCCACCGCAAGCCCCGCGGGCAGCCCCTCCACAATGGCAGTCAGGCAGGGGCCGTGGGATTCGCCGGCGGTCAGGAATCGTAGCATCATTACCTCCTCAGCGTGCATTCGCAGGCGGCGCGCATCAGCGCGGCGATCTCGTCTATGACCAGGCCCTGGTTGGTCCACATGTCGAACGCCAGCGCCCCCTGCCGCACGAGCATCCCCAACCCGTCAATGGCGCGCGCGCCCGATTCCCGCGTTTGTCGCAGGAGTCGCGTCTCTAGCGGGTTGTAGACCAGGTCGAACACTGTCAGGTGGAATGGGATGGGCACGTCGCCGGGCCATACGGAACCGTCCGCGTGGGGCCACATCCCCACCGTGGTCGCGTTGACCAGCAAGTCGGCGGCGCGAGTGGATTCAATGAGCGTCTCCGGCGTGAGGGGCAAGGCACTCAACCGGGACGACCACCTGTGACGGCGGCCCAGGTCCGAGACAAGCGCCTGTGCCCGTTCCAGAGTGCGGTTGAGCACCACGATCTCCCCAGTACCCGACCAGAGCAGGCCAAAGATGACCGCCCGCGCAGCGCCGCCCGCGCCCACGACAACCCCGTTGCCCCCGTCCTCAGGCTCAAACCCGCCCTGTCGCAACGCGCCGACGAAGCCTTTGTCGTCGGTGTTGTAGCCGCCGATGATCGGCGTCTTGTCCGCGCCCCGTCCGATGACGAGCGTATTGACCGCACCGAGCGCCCTGGCGTTGGGAGCGATGGGATCGAGCACAGGCATCACGGTCTGCTTGTGCGGCGCGGTCACGTTAGCGCCACGAAAGCCCAGCGCGGCCAGCCCGCGCACGGCCGCCTCGACCTGCCCCGGCGGTACCGGCAGCGGGACGTAGCGCCAGTTCAGCCCCAGCGCGTCGAAGGCCCCGTTGTGCATCGCCGGTGAGAGGCTATGCTCCACCGGCCAGCCTATAAGCCCGACAAGTTGGGTCTCGCCGTCAATCGTTTGGGCCTTAGTTATAGGTACCATCTCCTGTTTGATCAATTCATCAGTGCTTTGACACAACTCTTGTTTTCTAGTATACTCGGATCCGAGAAAAAAACATGGATTGGTCCGTCGAATTCTATGTGGACGCTCGCGGGAGATGTCCGGTCGCTACGTTTCTGGAGCAACTTCCCCCTCGTGCCCGCGGTCATATTGTGCATCAAATTGATCTGCTACAGGAACGTGGCCCGACACTAGGGATGCCTTATGTGCGGCACCTACAGGGCAAGATATGGGAACTTCGCGTTAGGACGAGGGGCACGGCCTACCGTTTGTTTTATTCCTTTCATACCGGACGGCGGATCATTTTCCTCCATGCCTTTGTGAAGAAGACCAAAAAGACTCCGCGCAGAGAGATTGACACAGCGAGACGACGATTAAATGATTTCTTGGAGTAAGAACAATGACTACTACGCTCAAGTTTGATGACTTTTTGGCCCGACAGCTTGAGGATCCAGAGTTTGCCAGAATTCACGAGGAACTGGAACCTCAGTATCAACTGGTGCGCGACTTGCTGGACCTTCAAGCAACGCGGGGCATCAGCGCTGAAGAGCTGGCCGACATGGTAGGTGTCGACGTAGATGACCTGTATTACCTGGAAGATGCAGGCGGCAAGCTCTCTCTTTCGCTGCTGTATCGAGTGGCCCAGGCTTTGAATGCACGACTGGAAATCCGATTGCTGCCACTGGAGGCAGTTCCAGCCTACTGAAAAGGGCTCTCTGCACCTCAGCGTGACCTTACCCAAAGGCTCAGTGTTTGAGAAAGTTTTCTTGTTCTCCTTTCAGGCGAGCCAATGTAGTCTCAAACCCCGGAAACGAGTCCCTGATACACTCCGCGTTGCCGACGACCGTTTCCCCATCGGCCAGCAATCCAGCCACAGCCAGAGCCATCGCCAGCCGGTGATCGCCGTGGCTGTCCACCACCGCGCCGCGCAGTGAGGTTGGCCCCTCTATTATAAACCCGTCGGGGAGCGGGTCAATGTGCGCGCCCAGCGCCCGCAGTTCGGTGACGACGGTGGCGATGCGGTCGGTTTCCTTGACACGCAACTCGGCGGCGTCTCGAACAACGGTGGTGCCGTGCGCCTGGGTCGCGGCGACCGCCAGCACCGGGAACTCATCAATCATCCGCACCACCATGTCGCCGCCGACCTCCACGCCCACGAGGTCCGACGCGCGCACCGTCACGTCGGCCACCGGTTCGTTCCCCTGCTCGTGCTCATTGTCCAAGTCAATTTCAGCCCCCATCTCCCGCAGCACGTCCAGCAGGCCCGTGCGGGTGGGATTGATGCCCACGTCCTCAACGGTGACCTCCGAGCCGGGCACCAGCGTCGCCGCGACCAGCAGGAAGGCCGCCGAGGAGATATCGCCAGGAACGGTGAGGGAGAGAGGGACAAGGGGCGAGGGGCCAGGGACCAGGGTGACGGTCAGACCCCTTACTTCGATGGTCGCTCCCATCGCAGCGAGCATACGCCTGGTGTGGTCGCGGGCGGGGCCGGGCTGGCGGACGGTAGTTGGACTGTCGGCGTACAGCCCGGCCAGCAGCAATGCACTCTTGACCTGGGCGCTGGCAACGGGCAAAGTGTGATCGCAGCCGTGCAGCCGTCGTCCGCGAATGACGAGAGGAGCGTGGCCATCAGTGGTCTCAATCTGGGCGCCCATCCGGCGAAGCGGCTCAACGACGCGACGCATCGGGCGGCGGAGTAACTGCAGGTTGCCGGTGAGCGTGCAGGGGCGCGGTCGGGAGACCGGCCCTGGCGGTTGGCCCGCCAGGAGGCCTGCCAGGAGGCGCATCGTCGTGCCAGAACGAGCGCAGTTCAACGGCGCGGACGGCTCTTGCAGCCCATGGAGTCCGCGCCCGTGGACAACTAACGTGGTAAGACTCCCTTCCCCCTCATAGGGGGAAGGGCCGGGGATGGGGGTCACTTCCCCCTCATAGGGGGAAGGGCCGGGGATGGGGGTCACTTCCCCCTCATAGGAGGAAGGGCCGGGGATGGGGGTCACTTCCCCCTCATAGGAGGAAGGGCCGGGGATGGGGGTCACTTCGACGCCCAATGCCCGGATGCAAGCCAGGGTCGCCAGGCAGTCGCCCGAGGGAAGGAAGCCGCTGATCTGGTTGTCTCCATCGGCCAGTCCACCGAGCAACAGCGCCCGGTGGGAGATGGATTTATCGCCCGGAACGCGGATGCGCCCACGCAGTGGCGCGCCGGGGTGTATGGTCAATCGGCTCATCTGAACATCCTCATCTGAACATCCTCAGCCGTTCCTCACGAATGGCGCTCAGCACAGTGCGCAACTCTTCCTCGTCCCCGGCCTCCACGAGGCGAGCCAGGTCGCCCAGTTGCGCCTGGTAGGTCTCCAACGCCTTCAGCACCTCTCCCCGGTTGGTCAGCAGGATGTCAACCATCATAGTCACATCGCTGCCAGCAACGCGCGATGTATCGCGGAAGCCGCCTGCTACGATCTCCCACATCGCAGTGTCGGCGGAGGTTGTGGCGTCCGCCGTGCCGACGAGCGCACAGGCCAGCAGATAGGGCAAGTGGCTAACGGTTGCCACCAGGTAGTCCTGGCGTTCTGGTTCGAGCACCAGTGGGCACGCGCCGACGGCTTCGGCCAGTGCGTGGCCCAGCACCAGCGCCGCCTCCGACGTGCGCGGTAACGGCGTGAGAATGAAGGTGCAACCGTGGTAAATCGTCGGATCTGCCGCCTCGATTCCCGACACCTCCTTACCGCACATCGGGTGCCCGCCCAACGGCTGGATGTGGTCGGGCAGTCGTGCCATCTCCGCGACGATGTGCGCCTTGGTGCTGCCCAGGTCCATCAGCAAACATCCCGCTGGCAAAAGCGGTCCGATCTCGGCCAGCAAGCGCAGGATGACGCGCACTGGCGTCGCCATGATGACCACGTCTGCTTCGCGCACGCCGTCCGCCAGGTCGGTTGTGCCCCGGTCAACCAGACCGCGTGCCAGCGCTGTCTCAATCGTCTCCGCCCGTCGCGCCACACCGACGACGGCCCGGCATTGCCCGTACAGCGCGCCGGCCAGCGAGCCGCCCATCAGGCCCAACCCAACGATGGTCACGCGGATGTCTGCCAACTCTCTCACAGCGTCCGTCCAACTGCTTCGGCCACAGGCCGCAGGCTCCGCATCAGCGCGGCGAAACGTGCTGGCTTGAGGGACTGTGCCCCATCGGATAGAGCCTCTTCAGGATGGGGATGAACCTCAATAATCAACCCATCGGCTCCAACCGCCACCGCCGCCCGCGAGACCGGCCCCACCAGTTCCCACTTGCCTGTCGAGTGGCTGGGGTCCACAATGACCGGTAGGTGGCTGAGTTGCTTGAGCAACGGCACAGCGCTGATGTCGAGGGTGTTGCGGGTGTAGGATTCAAAGGTGCGGATGCCGCGCTCGCACAAGACGATCCGGTCATTGCCGTGGGAGAGGATGTACTCGGCCGCCATCAGCAACTCCTCGATGGTGGACATCATGCCTCGCTTGAGCAGCACCGGTCGCTGCGCCTCGCCGACGGCGTGCAACAGGGCGTAGTTCTGCATATTCCGCGCGCCGATCTGAAGGATGTCGGCGTAGGTGGTGACCAGTGGCACCATCTGAGGCTCCATCACCTCGGTGATGACCGGAAGCCCCGTCTCCTCACGCGCTTCGGCCAGCAGCCGCAGTCCTTTTTCGCCCAATCCCTGGAAACTGTAGGGAGACGTGCGCGGTTTGAAGGCTCCGCCACGCAGCACCTGCGCCCCCGCCTCCTTCACGGCGCGTGCAGTTTCCAACAGTTGATCGTGGCTCTCGACGGCACACGGGCCAGCCATCACGACCAACTGACTGCCGCCTATCGTCACTCCGTTGATCGTGACCACGGTATCTCGCGGATGAAAGTCCCGGCTGGCCAGTTTGAATGGCCGCAGGATGGGTACCGTCCGCTCGACGCCATCCATCCGTTCGATCTGCTCGCAGTCCAGTGGACGCCCATTGCCGATGATGCCGATGATGGTGTGCTCTTCGCCTTCCGAGATGTGCACCCGGCAGCCCAACTGCTCAATGCGGGCGCTGACATTGGCAATATGGGCCCTGGTCGTCCCCTTCTTCATCACAACAATCATACAATCACCTCCTGATGCGCAGATTGCCCTGGCGCCATCACTTCGCTATCGGGAACGGGCGTCGTGGCAGCCGGGTATGAACCCAGCAGTTTGACAAACAAGGATCGGCGCAGCAATCCCATAATAGCCGCTTCACACTCCGGGTCCTGAGAGTGTCCCTCGAAGTCCAGATAAAAAATGTACTGCCAGGGCCGGTTGAGACGTGGGCGCGACTCGATCTTAGTGAGATTGATGCGCCGTCTGGCGAACTCTCCCAGGCACTCGTACAACGCCCCCGGTTGGTGGGGGGCAGTAAAGACGAGCGACGTCTTGTTTCGCTGTGCGCGGGGCGGACCTTCCACAGCAAGGACAAAGAAACGGGTGTAGTTGAAGGGAAAATCCTCGATGTCCCGGTCGAGGATTTCCAGGCCGTATAGTTCAGCAGCCAATACGCTGGCGATCACGGCAACGCCAGACTCCGGGTTGGCCGCCAGGTCACGGGCGCTGCCGGCGGTGTCGGACGCTGGCTCAGGCTCCAGCCCGTGGCGTCCTAGATAGCGCTGGCATTGGGCTAACGCCTGCGGGTGCGATCGCACGCGCGTCAGATCGGTCAACCTGGTGCCGGGGAGGACAAGCAGCATGTGCTGCACATGCAAGATCACCTCGGCGTAGATGCGCAGGTCGTGCTCCATCAACAACTCATAGGATTGGGTTACAGAGCCGGCGACGGCGTTCTCCACCGGCAGCATCCCATAGTCAGTGTCTTGCCCTCCCACGGCGAAGAATACGTCGGCCAACGTTCTGCAAGGCACACTCCCTACCTCTGGGCCGAAGAACTGCCGGACGGCCTGCTCCGAATAAGCCCCGGCAACGCCTTGAAATGCCACTCTGGTCATGCTGCTCACTCCTCCACTAAATCGGGCCGCAATGCACGGGCCTTGCCCAGGTACACGTGCCGAATCTGATCGGGGGACCGCTCGGTGTTCCAGAGCACCAGCACCCGGATACAACGCAGCAGGCTGCCCGCGACGGCCATCTCTTGCATACACAGCAGCGGTGTGTGCACCCAACCCATCTCGCGGGCAGCGCGGGCCGGATAGGCTGCGTCTAGATCGGGCGTGGCGCTAAAGATCACGCTGGCGACGTCCTCCACCCCCAGGTCGTTGGCGGCGACGATGCGTTCCAGCAATTCGCGCGTCGCCGCGATGATGGCATCTGCGTCGTTGGTTTCCACGCTGATAGCGCCACGAACTCCGCGACAGTTCACTTCCTCCTCCTCGTGGACACAAGAAAAGACGTGGAGCGGGCTGCTCCACGTCTTTGTGCCATCCTTGGGATTTCGTCTATCCTACGCCGACCTCCACCCGTCGTGAAGCAACCGTCCTGTAGACAGGGTGAAATAAAAATAGAGATAGGCAAAGTCGCCTTTATGCTGCTGGCACGTCATCTGCATCGTTACGTAGTCCATCCGGAAAATCCCTCGTGGTTCAATTTCTCAATAAGACGTAATGATACCCGATTTGGCCCAATCTGTCAAGTCGACCAAACAACACCCCTAAGACGGCTACCAGAGACGCTTTCTTTAACATCGCCTCCAGAGGCAAGAAACCCAACCTGCTTGAGCGTCGCCACCTACTTCCTCTGCATCACAAGGATGCGTTCGAATTTGGTCGTTTTGGTGTTTCGTCTCGAACGTCTATCATCCGGTATCCGGTCATCGTAGATCGTTTCGACCACAAAGCCACCGCTGGTTGCATCCACAGCTAGCTCAGCCAGGATTTCGGCAGTGCGCCGTATCTTGCCGTCGCGATCGACATCACCTAGCACAAGCACGCAATAGCCTTCCGATTTCAGCACACGATAAATCTCCTGCAGGCAAACCCTCATTTGGGGCAAGTATACCTTCCGCTTGGCGGTCAGCGAAGCATCAAGTTCCTTCCAATCTTCGCACCCCAGAAACCATAACCGCAAGCGATTGTCACGAGCATAGTCAAGTGCGCCAAAATAGGGTGGGCTTGAAATGATGGCGTCCACAGTTTCATCTTCGATGGGCAAGTTCATAGCGTTCACTTGCCATACCCGGTACTGGCGCTGTTCCCAAGCGACAGGCAACGTATGACGGCGGTAAGCCCGCTTGACCTTTGCCAGCAGCCGAGAGCGCAAATCACGGTAGGCGTACATATCTGGAAATTCGTCAGGTGGATATTTCTTCTTGCGCAAGTAGGGCACAAGGTGGCTGGCGGGATAAGAAAGGAAACCTGGACGCACGTGATGTAGAATCCCCATCAGGCAGGCAGTTAAGAAATAATCTTCCTGCTGGCGCAATATACGGAAGGCCGTCAGGACTTCGCGTAACGTGTCAGGATGAAAGAACTCACGCACCCATTCGGGAACGATGCTCAAGTCTACAGACGGTGCCTCCCGTTCTACGGCGTCAATCAGTCCTTCAGCCCTCCGGATCGCTACCCATTCACTGCCGGGTGTTTCCAATTTCCCCCGCGTCAGCACGTATGCATAGGGGCTGAGGTCATTGGCCCAGGCACGCCGCCCGGCTAGAGCAGCCTCCAGAGGAACTACACCGGAGCCGGAGAAGGGGTCCAACACCGTATCTCCCGGATTCGAATACAGACTGATGAGCACCTTGGCCATCCCTGATTTCATCTTGCCCACGTAGGGAGACAACTGCTGCAACGTGCTTTCCCGGCTGTTGAACGACCCGTGCCACAGCCGCGCATCAAGCCCGGTAATTACCTCCGTGTCGGCAAACAGGTACGGTTGCCGTGCTTCCTTCACGTCTTCAGACAAGGTGCTCACTCCTGTGGTCGCCATGAGCGAGATGTGCTTTCGTCAACTATTTCCCCCTGGTGCCAGACTTGAACCATTCTTCGGAGCATCCCGTTGGGGCGCTCAACGACCTTCACGTGCACTTCCCAGATATGTCTGTCTTGCGCGGTGGCATCTACACCGAACAGCTCCAAAATCAGCCCCGGTAGTCTCAGCCCGTCCAATGTGTGAACAGGTGGCTCAGGATCATCAAGCGAAGGTACACGCTGCGGAAACAGAAACACGTCCGGCGCCGCCTCAAGACCAATCCTGTCCTCGCGCCCCGGATACTTGGGACAGGGCCGCGTGCGCGTGCCACACAGTAGGTCCTTGAAGAATAAGACATCCACCAACTTGTGCCGTCTGACCAGTTCGTTGGTCAGGCGGTTGATGATTGAATGTGCACCGTGCGCTGGCTGGTTGACGATAGCACCATCGAGATGGCACCATACACCAAATTCTCTGGCCCATAAGGGACGCTCAGAGATGTTGATGCTGTTCCCCTCTCCCCCCTTGACTTCGAGCGCCCCGAAGTAGTCGGGATCACGCTCAATGCTCACTGTGAAATCGTGTAGTCGGCTGGTTGAATGGCGTGTTGAAGCAACACATCCGGGTGTAGCACGTCCATATCAGTCAGCAAGTCAATCGTGGGTCGTACCTGTTTCGTCACGCGTTGTTCGTGTTTGCAAGGAAGTACCACCCTTGTTGCTCCTTATGTCGTTGGTAGCAGGTCCAGGCCCCATTATATCCTAACAGCGGCGCTGGCGCAAATACACAACACCAGCCGCCCCGCCTTCTCCACCTCGACCGGTGCCGGTGGGCGAAAGACGCGGGGCGGCGAGTCCGCCTTCCTCACACAGTTTGTGTAGAACTTGACTGTTAATCGCCGTCCGCTATCGCGTTGGCCCGCCTCACCAGATCCACGAATTCAGCCACGTCCGGGTCATCGGGCAGCAGGCGGCTCACTCGCTCCGCCTCTTCGAGCACACTTGCCAGCGTGCTGCCCTCGGCCCAATAACTGCCCCGCAGGATCTCGGCGTATTCGGCCACCACTACGTCCCACTGGAAGTGTGGGGCAGCCGCGCCGAAGGACTCGGGGCTGTCGCTGCTAGCAAAGTCCTGGCTCAACTCGGTCACCTCGTGCGTATCCGGGTCTTCCCAGCGCAGGTAGACGGTTCCGATCCGCCCAGCCGCGTCAGGGTGCAACTTGATTTCATACAGCGCAGTGACGCTGTGCCCGGCCCCGATCTCCCCGGCGTCCACCGTGTCGTCGCGGAATTCCTCGTCGGCGACGGCCCGATTCTCGAAGCCGACCAACCGGTAGCGGGCGACTACTTCGGGATTGAAATCCACCTGCACTTTGGCGTCCATAGCGATCACCTGCAAGGTGCTGGTCAAGTTCTCCACGAACAGACGCTCGGCCTCCTTCAGCGTGTCCACGTAGGCGTAGAAACCGTCCCCGTTGTCCGCCAACTGCTCCATGAGCACGTCGTTGTAGTTGCCCATGCCGAAGCCGACCGTGGTCAGGGTGACGCCCTCGCTGGCGTACCCCTTGATGGCCTCCCAGATAGACCCGGCGCCGGTATTGCCAACGTTGGCCACCCCATCGGAGCACAGGATCACGCGGTTGATGCCCTCCGGCTTGAATCCACTGAGGGCTTGCTGGTATCCCAGGCGCAGCCCGGCCTCAGCGTTCGTAGAACCCTCTGGATGCAGGGCGTAGATCGCTTCCAGGATGGCTCCTTTCTCCGCGCCGCTGGTGGGCTCCAGGACAACGCGCGCTTCGCTGCCATAGACTACAATGCCCACCGCATCGGTCGGGCGGAGTTGCTCGACGAGCAGTTCCAGGGATCGTTTGACCAACTCCAACCGGTTCTCCATGTCCATTGAGCCGGACACGTCAATCACAAAGGTGAGCGACACATCCTTGCGCTCCTCGGCGGAAACCGCGTACCCCTGGATGCCGATGCGGATCATCCGATACCGCTCGGTCTCCGCAAAGGGGAAGGATGCGCCGTCCACGTGGATGGCAAAGGCCTGCCCCTCCGGCGGGTAGGCGTAATCCTGGTCGAAGTAATTGACGAATTCCTCCACGCGGACAGCGTCCTCCGGGGGCAGATTCCCATCGGTGACGTAGCGGCGGGCGATGGTGTAAGAGCCGGTGTCCACGTCCAGGGCGAAGGTGGAGAGGTGATCGTCCTCGGTGTCAATGAAAGGATTGACCCCATAGTTCTCAAAGAACGTGTCGGGGTAAGGTTCGTCGTTTGGCGGCACCAGAGGGGCCTGTGCTACCTGCGTCGCGGCAGGCGCAAGCGCCACCTCCTCACCAACAACAACGGCTTCTTTTCCTTGTTCGGCCGGCGCGGCACTAAAACCACAGGCCAGGCTCGCGATGAGCAACGGCACTAACGGAATGAGTAGAGTGTGTTTACGAGACATTTTTTTGTCCTCCTCGTGAAATATGATCTGGGCACTCTGCTCTTAAGACGCTGAGGGATGGCGAAAAGTTCCTATCTAGAACGTAAAAGCGGCCTACCTGCCGTCTCGCTGACGATGCAGGCAGGCCGCCTGGCTTGACTATGATCTCAGGCCATGTTATGCCGGCTCGGCCCGTTTGGCATCCTATCTACTGACCAGGGGCGCCCACTCCTCCGGCGTCATCACCGTCCACACCCTGGCGAAGGCCACATCCATCTGCTGCTCAATGTCTGGCGTAATCTGCCGGCCGGCCAGGTCCGCCTCCAGTGTCGCCACCAACGCCTCCGCCTCTTCCGGCGTGAGCAATTCCAGCAAGCGGTCAAACGCAGCGAGCCTCCGGGTCTGCTGGGCTTCCACCAATCGTTCCAACCGTCGTTTGATGCTCACCTTCTCACCTCATCCATCGCGCTATCGTAACATACTTCCGTCTACATAGCGTCAATGGAAGGCAAGAAATGATTAGAATCCGCGCCCGACCTTTGAGCATATCTACCCCGCGAAATCCGGAAGACCCTCAGAGGTTCAGCACGCTCACTCAGATGGTAGCAGGATAGTGGTATGGCTTCGGTCCGCCTCCGTGCCCAGGTACGCGTTCCCCGCTCTCACTCGGAACCGCTGGCGAAGACCAGGTGGTTCAGCCCGCCCCACGTGCCGATCCAAACACCATCGTCAACGATCGCCAGAGCCCGGACGTCGTTGTGCACCAGGCCGTCCTCGACCGTGTAGGTCGTCCAGGTCTCACCATCGAAAACACTCAGTCCGCCGCTCGTGCCCAACCATACACGGTTCGCGCCATCGAGCGCGATAGCCCACACCGTATCCCCAGCCAGCCCATCGGCTGAGGTATACTGGGTCCAGCCCTCGCCGTCCCAGACCCAGGCACCGACCTGCTTTCCGCCGAGCCAGACCCGACCAGACGGATCGCTTGCCACGCAGTTCATGGTCAGGCTGGCTGGCTGATCCGGCGGCGTCATGGATTTCCACGTCGTACCGTCGAACCGGGCACACCCTCCCTCTCCCACCGCCCAGATCGCGCCAGATGGTTCCTCGGCCAAGTCCCAAACGAGTGTGCCGAAGAGATCAGTTGTATCGATGTTTCTCCACTGACCTCCCTCGGACAGGGCGATGCCACCCCATAGGCCCACCCAGATGCGATCCTGGCTGTCCACCAGAATGGCGTCTGCGCCAGTAGTACTCAGCTCTCCATACGTGCCGTGGGTCGTGAGTGCTCCCTGCTCGTAGACCTCAACACCTTGTCCGTCAAGAAACCAGACGCGCCCCTCGTCATCAAGAGCGATGTCGAACGTGGCTATCGCAACGATGTCCACCCAGGTGCCATCATCGAGCCGGCCGCCGTATCGGTCGGTCCCTACCCACAGGTGCCCCTCGGCGTCAACGGCCAAGGCGGTGATACGATTGCTTGGAAGACCAGCATCCGTGGTGTAGGACTCCCAGCGACCCTCCGAGAGCACCCAGGCAGCCGCAGGATTCGCGGCCGGTTGGCCCCCGGGTGGCTCACAGCCGCTCACAACCAAGGCGAGCAAAGTCACGAAAAGGAACAGTGGATTGAGCTTTTTCATTTTTCACCTCCCTGTGATACCCCTGAACAACAAACGCCCGCTTACACCTTGACGGTCGGCGGACTCTGTGGGGTACTTCGATGTTCACCGCCAAGGCGCTCTTATTGCCTCGGCCAATGCCTCCGGTCTCAGCAGACTATGAACCGTTCTCGTTTGCCTGGGCGCATATTCAGTATAGCAGAAATCTGCACGCAAGTCAACACCTTTCAGCCCCACCGCTCGTTGAGGCTCCAAGCGGGTCTGTGACCCGCGTTCCTGGCTCTCACACGTTGGTGGTTGGCCCAAGTGGGGGGTCGCAGACCCCCTCCGAGCCCAACGTGACATTGTCAAACTACTCACCTGCTCCCGCTGGATTGCCAAATCCAGCGGCTTAACAAGCGAAATCCGCGCTGATTAGGTCATTTCTGGCCTGGCTTTGACAATCCAGGCCGAGCGGCCGAGTAGCTACGGGCTGGGTCTAGTTGTCAATCACGGTTCACTAGACGTGGCGGTACGTGGGCCGATAGAGGATACGAGGTGGTCTACTTGGGCATAAGGTGGAGGTCTGTAATCTAGCGACTGGTGTCGAAAGTACGTGTTGTACAATTCCGCGTAGTGGCCGCCTCGCGCCATCAGTTCATCGTGGGTGCCTTCTTCGACGATCCGGCCGTGGTCCATAACGATAATCCGATCCGCATGCTTGACAGTAGACAGCCGGTGGGCGATGACGATGGCAGTCCGGTCGCGCATGATCGTCTCCAGCCCTTCCTGGATCTGCATCTCGGTAAAGGGGTCCACGCTGGCGGTCGCTTCGTCCAGGATGAAGATAGCCGGATCCTTGAGCAGCACCCGTGCCAGGGCAACCAGTTGCCGCTGTCCCATCGAGAGGTTACCACCACGCTCGCCCACGCCGGTATCCAGACCAGCCGGCAGGTCGGCCAGCCAGTCCCCATTGCTGATGCGCATCGCCGCTTCGCGCACCTCCGCTTCGGTCGCATCCGGCCACCCGTAGCGGATATTGTCCCGCACCGTGCCAGAGAACAGGAACGGCTCCTGCGGAACCACGCCAATGTGCCGGCGATACTGACGCAGGTCCAGCCGGCGGACGTCCCGGCCGTCAATCAGAAGCCGTCCCTCCTGGAACTCATAGAAACGGGCGACCAACCGGGCCACGCTGCTCTTGCCCGCACCGGTGTGACCCACCAGTGCCAACGTCTCTTTGGGTCGAATTTCCAGCGTGAAGTCGGGCAGCACAACTTCCCCATCTATGTAGGCGAAGACGAGGTCGCGAAAGGCTACCCGGCCCTCAAGCCGCTCTACCGGTTCGGCTGCTTCCTGCACCACCTTTGGCTCGGCGTCAACCAGCGCGAACGTCCGTTCCGCGGCCGACAACCCATCCTGGAACTGGCTCCAGAACGAGGCGATGTTCATAAGCGGCCACCAGTAGAACCCCACGGCCTGCATAAACAGGTACCAGTTACCGGGGCTCACCGTCCCCTCACCGGTCGCCAATCCCCCGGCGTAGATCAACGTGGCCACCCCCAGACCAGAGGCGAGACCCATGACCGGGAAGATGGTCATGAGCGTCAGGCCACGGCGCAGCCCCACCTGGTAGGATTGCTCATTCGTGGTGGCAAAGTCGTCGTAGACGGCACGCTCCTGCCGGAAACTCTTGGCGACCATGATCCCGCTGATCGATTCCTGGATCTGCGCGTTGATCTTGGCCGTCACCCGGCGGGCGCGTCGAGTGACCCTGCGGGCGACGCGCCGGAAACTGAGCGCAATCGTCACCGCGATCGGCGTCATGCCCAACAACAGCAGCGTGAGCCAGACGTTGATGCTGAACAGCCAGACCGAGAGGATAACGACCAGCAATACCTGGCTGAGCAAGTTTATGGTCAGGGTGACAACTTCGGAGAAGTCCTGCGTGTCGGACGTGACCCGGCTGACGATTTTGCCCGAGGGGTGCTCGTCGTAGAAAGAAAGGTCGTGCCTGATCGTCGCATTGAAGACATCTTCCCGGATCTTGAGCACCACGTCCCCCACGACCCGGGAGGAGAACAGTTGGCGGACGTAGTTGAAGGTCCAGGCCGCCACGCCCATCAGGAGCACGCCGCCTGCCATGAGCAACATGGCCTCGACCGATGGGTTCTGCGCCACGATGTCGATGGCATTGGAGACGAGGATAAGCCCACCAGCCCCGGCCACCGAGTCGAGTGCGATCATGGCAGCGACCAGGATCATCCGCCGGCCGTGCGGCCCGAAGTACCCGATGATCCGGCCGAGCAGTTCCCTGTCGCTGTAAGTGCGGTCATAAGCCTCGCTGTCAAGGCCGTCCAGAATAAACCCCATAACGCTTCATGCCTCACGTTTCACGTTTCACTCGGCCCCTATGTTCGATCAACCTATCCCACCAAGACTACTCTTTCGCCACTCGCTAATCATAAGGGTGCATTGCATTTCGGTTGACAGAGGAGGGAGCATCCCCAGATGCGACCGGGGCGGCATCTGGGGATGCCTGCTCCTCAACTGATTTGAAACACACCCTAATCATAACGTGCAAAGATGCGGCGGTAGTCCGGGCTGCGCTCCAATAACTCCTCGTGCGTCCCCTGGTCCACCAACTCCCCGCGCCGCAGCACCAGGATACGGTCGGCCCAGCGGATCTGGCTGAGCCGGTGGGTGATGAGAAACGTCGTCCGCTGGCTGCTGATACGCCTCATCGCCCGCTGTATCTGGTCCTCTGTCTCGCTGTCAATGGCGCTGGTGCTATCGTCCAGAATCAGGATGCGCGGGTCGGTGAGGAAGGCACGGGCAATAGCGATGCGCTGCCGCTCCCCACCGGAAAGGGTCACGCCACGTTCGCCCACCTCGGTGTCGTAGCCCTCGCCAAAGCCGGTGATGAATTCGTGTGCCTGCGCCTCGCGGGCCGCTTGCTCGATCGTTTCCTGGGTGGCATCGGCGCAGCCAAAAGCGATGTTCTCCGCCAACGTGCGGGAGAAGAGAAACACGTCTTGTTCGATGGTCGAAATCTGCGAGCGGAGCGATTCCAGGCTCCAGTCGCGCACGTCCACACTGTCCACCAGCACCCATCCGCTATCCGTGTCGAAGATCCGGTTGATCAACTGGGTGAGCGCGGTCTTGCCAGAACCGGTCTGCCCCACAATCGCTATCGTCTCGCCCGGCCGGGCGGTGAAACTGATGTCCTTCAGAACAGGCACGCCTTCTTCGTAGCCAAAACTGACGTCCTCAAAGACCACTTCGCCCCGGATCGGCTGGGCTACACCGGCCTCGTTCTCGTCCAGTTCCGTCTCCGTGTTGATCAATTCCAGAATCCGCTCGGCGCTGGCGATCCCTAACTGTACCAGGTTGAAGGAAAAGATGGAGACAAACGTGGGAAAGCGAAGCGCGCCCACCAACCCCATAAAAGCCACGACTTCCCCCAGCGTGATGGTGCCACCGCGCCAGAGCAGGAGCGCGTGCAACAAGCCGCCAGCCCAGGCCAGACTGAAGACCAACATCGGCAGGTAGCGGGCCTGGATCTCTCCCTGTTGCACGAAGTAGTCGCGGAACAGGCGGGCGTCCCGGGCAAACCTGCTCCACTCGTGCCGTTCCATACCGTTTGCTTTGACGATCTCGATCCCGGCGACGGCCTCCGCCAGTCCCGCATTCATCTTCCCGAACTGCTCCCGCCGGGCGATACTGATCGGCTTGAGCCGCCGGTTGTAATCGGCCACCGTGAGCGCCAGCAGGACGACAAAGATAGAAGGGACGAGCAACAGCCGGACGTTGAGCCGGCCGATCAGGACGATGGGTACGACGGTCGCCATAGCAGAGTCGACGATCAGCATCAGGCCGGGGCTGAGCATCAGGTTGAGCATGTGCACGTCGTTGGTGGCGCGGGCCATGATGTCCCCGATCCGCTGCCGGCCGTGAAAGGTCTGGCTCTTGCCCAGCAGGCTGGCGTACAGTTCATCGCGCCCGTCCCGCTCGATCCGTTGGGCCAGGAATTCCACACTGTAGTTACGTACCAGGCCCATCAATCCCTGCCCCACGGCCGAGCCCAGCGCCCCCGCCGCCAATCCGACTAACGCAGCCGTTTCCCAGCCAGGCGTGGTGATCAGGTCAAACGCCCGCCCGACAAGCACCTGGATGGTGCTGTAGAACACATTGTTGAGGGTGGCTGCCAGGATCGTCACCAGTGGAAAGACCGGGTAGCGCAGCAGGTGGGACACGATCCAGCGCACCGGCCCAGAACGGTTGTAGCGGTATTCGGTTTCGAGCCTGAATTCTCGCTTGGCCAACAGGCCTCCTTTTCGCCTGCGTACAGAGATGGATTATATTCGCTACCGGGCACTTTTGTCAAACGCACAGGCTTTTATCACGAATGGCACGAACAGGCGAATTTCACGCATGTTTCCCTATCAATTCTAGGCGGCCCGTCAACCTTATCTGGCTCTTCGAGAAATCGTAGGTCAAACTCCGCTCAAAGGGGACGACAGTCCCCGTGTACTCCGTTCAAACGGATTGTTGCGCTATCAAAGGAAAGCGTAACTACCCAGGGCAAGAGTCGTCATAAGCAATACAAGAGCAGGATTTGCAGAATTTTCGGATTTGTCTGTATCCGTTGACGCGGTGGTCTCTCGCTAGTATATCTCGGCGGAAATCCTTCGGTAGTTCTTTGCTCACAGGGAATCGTCAGATCGCCGTCTGAAGCGTCGTTTTTGCCGTTTCACAGCCAATTTCCGTCACGCAAGGCCGGGATCTGGCGATCCCTGGCGAGCACGAACTGGCGAAAGGCAGTACCGCAAAAGTCACCCTGACGGTTGACCGTCATTCTGAGCGTAGCGAAGAATCTCCTTAAATACTGTGGTCGAGACCCTTCGCTTCGCTCAGAGTGACAGGGTGAGTTTTGCGCCATTGCGGCGAAAGATTTACGCCGTCGCGTACTGGAATGTTGCTGGTCTTGGCCGAGCATTGGGTGCAAACCACAACAGGTTTTACAACCCCTGAGCAGTCACCTTGTTTGATTATACTACCGGCGGGTGAGGAAAGCAACACCGGATTGAGCCGCAGCGCCATCAGGAGCGGCGCGAGTTGATGTAGGGCCGGGTCTCGACGTTGAGGCGGGCAAACGAGCGGAACGGCAGCCCGGGCGCACCGCGTCCCGCAGCAGGCGACAGGAGCGGAAGTCGCCGGGATGGTCTTGCGGACGTAGGCGCGTTGGTCTGCGGGAACCTCGCCTTCGAGGCGCAGATCGCACCAGGTGTGCCAGTGGTCGCGGAAGATGTGACGGAAGCGGTCGTGGGCGGTGGGATGGGTGGGATCGCGCCAGGAGGGCGACGGGTCTGCAATCGGGATCATTCGATTGCGATTCGAACGAGAGGGCAATCAGAGGAGCAGTGTGACGCGACGAAGCGGACTCAGCGGGGATCGTCCAACGGGCTGCGGACGACAGGCTTCCCCTGGCGGAGGAGGTGGGTGTAAATCATCGTCGCCTCCACGCAGCCCAATCCTTCCGCCAGGTCCTGGTCGTGCAACCGTTTGACCCCCTGGAGGTGTTGTTGCAGCGAGGAGACGACGCTGTCAGGCAACACCGTCACTCGATCCTGAGTTCCTTCGCTATCACGCACGACGATTCGGCGGTCAGGGAAGTCCAGGTCGCCGACTCGCAGCCGCATACACTCCATCAGTCTCAGCCCGCCACTGCGAGTACTCCACTGCGAGTACTCGTGGCAGGCGTGGCAGGCGTGGCAGGGTCAGCACAGTGGGGACCCGCCTGGCGCTCTTCGCCCGGATCGCTTTGATGGGGCCGTCCAAGTCCTTTCCGAGCACCTCCCGATACAGAAACAGCAGGGCGTTGAGCGCCTGATTCTGAGTCGAAGCAGCAACGCCTTCTTCCGTCGCCAGGTGAAGGAGAAAGGCTCTGACGTCCGAGTAGCCCATCTCTCGTGGGTGGCGTTTACCGTGGAAGAGGATGAAGCGTTTGATCCAGTCGACGTAGGCTTCTTCGGTGCGGACGGAGTAGCCCTCGAGACGTATGGCGTCGCGAATGCGATCCAAGAGTCGTTTGGAACGGTGTTTCATTGCCCCCCCCTGAAACAGATTTGCGCTACAGTGGTTTCTGCCTTATACTATGCGCGATCAGGATGGAAACCCATCATACAGGGCAACTCCGGAAATGTAAACGATGGAGGCAGGTAGGGGGACTCTCTCTAGCACGTTTGTTCTAGCGCTGGAGGGGGACTCCGCCTACTAATAGATTGCCATAGACGCATGGAGCCCGAATGTGGCGTTAGATATCGACGAACTTAAGCAGCGTGCGTGGGAGTACGTTGAGATGGAGGCCAGCACCAAAGTCACCACCGTCGACTTTGTCGAGGCATTCACATTATTCGGCCGCGAAGACGTCGTTCTTACCGTCTCCACCACGGACGATGAAGTGCCGGAATGGTGGGTCGTTGGTGGTTCAACACCAATCAATCTATACGATAAGAAGACATTCCCGAGTGCTGATGTTGCGTACTCAATGCACACCGGTCTGATGCTTCGGATGCTCGCACGCCAGAACCCGGATGGCCCGGAAAGCGTTGGATACGATGCATTCATTAGCCACGCGAGCGAAGACAAAGATGAATTGGTTCGGCCGCTCGCCGAGAAACTAAAAGACATGGGCTTCGATATCTGGTACGACGAGTTTGAATTACGCGTAGGCGATAGTCTTCGCGAATCAATAGACAAGGGGCTTGCCGTTTCCGCGTACGGAATCGTCGTGCTTTCAAAAGCGTTTTTCGCCAAAAACTGGCCGCAGTACGAATTAAATGGACTCGTCGCGCGCGAGATCGAAGGCGAAAAAGTCGTGCTTCCTGTTTGGCACAAAATCACAAAGCAAGATGTTCTCGAATACAGTCCGCCACTTGCAGACAAAATTGCGCTTGTGTCACCTGACAAATCCATTGATGAAATCGCTGAGGGACTCGCAGATGTTCTCGGTGGCTGAACAAAGGCCATCTAACAAGGCGATGAACCGGAGCACACTCGCATATTCGTTTTCCAACGTCATGCGCTTCGGCAACATTGTTTGGCTTTTCAACGCTTGATTCCGTTGGGCCGTGTGCCCGGTTATCTTAGACGTTACACGGAATTGCTGGACGGGTCCCGTAACGGTGGTTGCTGTTACATCGTAGTGCTTCAAACCAACAAATCTGCATACGGGCAGTCACGGATCTTCCCAACATTGGCACTGTCGAAAGCGAAAGGATCTTGCCAAGAGAGGCCACAAGCAAGAGCCCCAATTCCGTATAACCACTCAACGAAGCTGACCTCAAGTTGGGGGCGACTTTCAGCGTCTTTCGTCTTGCTTGGGGGAAGAGACGCTCTATTGACAAGCTGCAAGCGAGCAGCTTGTCTCGGGACCGTTAGCCAGCCTTGTCTTGGTGTCGGCATCGGAATGGCCCAACTAAAGTCAATTGCATAGGAGGCTCATCAATGTCTTCTGATATACTGAGCCAAATTGAAGCTCAACTCAGCAAACTCCTAAGCACCCGGGCAGTGTTTCCCTATATGAAGGAGACTCTGGTTGGCGCTAGGAACTGCCGTACTGCGCCATTCTATCGACACCACGGGTTTGATATCACCTTCACGTTTGCTACACCACTGACTGCTGAAAGAATTGACGAGATCAACGAAATCGGACACTGGATAAATCAAAACTATGTTGTGAGGCTCTGTGCACTACTGGAATCGTATGGTGTCATTTCCAAGACGAAGCGCATCAACACGGAATTGGATGGACACGAAGAAGTTGACATCCTCAGGAGGCTGCGCAACGGGTTCGCTCATACAGCTGGCTGGTACGATCCAACAGATCCAGAAGAGAAGCGACTTCGAGACAGAATCATCGAACACTTTTCTCTCAATGCGGAAAACCATCCAGAGTTGAGAGGCAAGTTCCCGATTCCGATAGATGAAGTCCTTGTCCCTTTAACCGAAGGTTGTAAACGCTACGTACAAAAGCTGTTCGGTTGTGAAAGCCAGGCTGGCTAACAACGGCTTCACCCGACCGTTAGTGCGCCAAGCGAACTTGGCGTTTCTTGAGGGGTGAAAGTCCCCTTCGGCAGGCTCCTTTAGGTAAGGGCTAACCACCCACCCATATCGAGTGTTGCAACTGTTAGGAAGGTAGTTCAGGAGGTGTGAACGTAACCGAACGAAGCGAAGGAAGGCCGAAGGCTGCCAGGGAGTCAGACCAACCCATAGTACTCTGAGACGGTAGGGCCGATCACGTGCGAATCAACGATTCGCTAGGGGAAGGGGCTGGCAGGAATACGTAGCCTGCAAAGAGAACATTGACCGGACAAGGAGGGTCGGGGAATCAATGCAAACCTCACTGCGGGGAACAGCGAAGAAGGAAATTGCGGAAGCGAGTATTTCTGAAGAGCCCGGTGCGGGAAAACCGCACGCCGGGATGTGTGCGGGGGCTGTTGGGTAACTGACAGTCCTACGTGCGATGGCGCCGTGTTAAAAGCAAGGAGGGTGGATCATGATGAAGGGTAATGACAGTCGTAATCGGGTCACGAAATGGATACGCTGGATTGCACGTATTTGGTCCTCTCCGATCATTGTTTACTCTCTGATAATGCTCACCGGCTATGCATGGAACTGGGTGACAATCGGAAAAGCAGACCCGTATACGGTGGAGGGTTATCCCCTCGTAGAAGCACTACCCCCAATCTTGATGTTTCTGAGTGTCCTGGGATTAGGCATCGCCTGGCGTTGGGAGCGATTGGGAGGAACGATTACCATTGTTTTCCAGTTAGCAGCGCTTTCGTTGCTTCTAATTCATAGTCCGATCACTCACGATTTTCCCCGTTCAGCGGTTCCTTATCTTCTGTCGATGATAATAACCACCCCTGGAATATTATTCCTGGTGTGTTGGTGGCGATCGAGAAGGATGCCAACTTTTTAGAACGGTGCCTAACCATTCGCTGCAGCCGACCCCGCGGGCTGCGTGATTTGCTAATGAGTGGTCTGATGCATATCACCATCCTGACAATTGGGTCACGCGGCGATGTTCAGCCGTACTTGGCCCTCGCGGTCGGTCTGCAGCGAGCCGGCTATTCGGTTCGAGTGGCATCGCATGCCATCTTCGAGTCCTTGATACGTGGCTATGGAGTTGACTTTGCCCTCGTCCGGTTCAATCCGCGAGATGTTGTTAGCCACCCACAAGTTCAGAAGGCGAGATCCAACATTTTCCGCTTCATGCTGGCTGTACGACGGCTTGTAGGGCCCCAATATTTAGACGTGTTCGATGACTTCTGGCAGGCTAGCAAGGATACGGAAGCGATCATCGCCTCGCCCACTGCCAACAACGCATATGACTGTGCCCAAGCGTTGCATGTACCTCTGATTCTTGGTTTACTGCAACCGCTCATCCCCACACGCGAATTACCGAGTTTCTTCCTTCCGCCTTTTCCTCGCATTGGAGGCACTTTCAATATAGTCACCCACCATATATTCAACCAATTCCTGTGGCAGAGCGTTCGAACCGATGTCAACCACTGGCGCAAGGTAAGGCTTGGTCTTCGGTCAGCAGCATTCTTTGGCCCATACCGAAGGATGCGCGCCGAAAGAGTGCCCTACTTGATCGCGTGCAGCCCCTCTGTGATTCCAAAGCCGCCGGATTGGCGAGAATGGCACCACGTCACAGGATACTGGTTCCTCGAGCCGCACAGCGATTTCCGTCCTCCCCCTCATGTGGAGAGCTTCCTGCAATCCGGACCACCGCCGGTCTATGTTGGCTTCGGCAGCATGAGCCAAGAACAACCCGAGAGGTTGGCCGATGTGGTTGCCGAGGCGTTAGATCGATCGAATCAACGCGGCATTTTGGCGGGCGGATGGGGATGGTCACAACAGTTGAGGTTACCTGACACTATGCTTCAGGTCGACGACGTTCCGCACCAATGGCTATTCCCACGGATGGCCGCGCTTGTCCACCACGGTGGTGCTGGAACAACAGCGGCGGCCCTCCGCTCCGGCGTTCCGTCAGTCGTCGTTCCATTTGGAGGTGATCAGCATCATTGGGGACGTACTCTAGTAAAGATGGGCGTTTCGCCCCAAGTGCTCTCAGTTGACGGTCTCACTGCGGAATCGCTAGCGCACGCGATCGCACTCGCTATCAACGATCGTGATCTTCACACACGAGCAAGCTCGCTGGCTGAATCCATCCACAAGGAGGACGGTGTCTCGAGAGCCGTAGAAATAGTGGATCAGTACCTGCGCTGAAAATGCCTATCCATCGTGCTGCGGGCTAAGTTACGGTGGGCGGGCCGGTCGCCCGACCCGCCCCCGCTACAGAACCCCGCGTGATGGTTTCCCTATCACGGGGCTCCTGAGCACCAGGGCCTTTGTCATAGGTACTACCACCGCGAGTACTCGTGGCGGGGCTGGCGGTGATTACTCGACCGCGTTCGCTTGGTAAATGCACCTTAAGAGATAGATACCCTTTGCGGGAATCCGGCTTTCAGTACGTCTACGGGCACGAAGTGCACGCCGACGCCTGCCATAAAGCTTGATCTCTCTTGGCATCCTTACCTCCCTGGCACCCGGCCCACGTCAGCATATCCCAGGCATTACCCTGGGCATTCGCTTCCTTCGGCTTCCCTTCGGCTACGCTCAGGGCAGGCTGCTCAGGACAAGCCTTGGGCCATCCCTCCCGACAGCGCTTGCGGGTGGTTCCCTACTCCGGCTCTGCCGGAGAGCCACTGTTGGGTTATTCCGTTCCGAGTGTCCATTCCTTCGGCAAGCTCAGGACAGGTTTGCGTGACTTTAGGACGGTGCTTTACGCCGGGTCCTGTACGGAGTGGATACCATACACGAGTGGACTGTATGGCCCTAAGACCTTCCCCTTTTGGGACCTGCCGCCTGCCTGAAAGGCAGGTCATTGAGCCAGCGTAGGCAGGTTGTCCATGACGGCACGTACATACGCAACTTCACTTTCGTTGTCCATAGTCACTCGCTCGACGTGTGGCTCCGTCTGGCTCGGAGTTGACGCCTTTCTACCCTTGCACCCGGCCCTGAGCTTGCCGAAGGGTTGATGACCAGCCTGTCCTGAGCCTGTCGAAGGATCTCCCGCCGTAGGGTAGCGCTCTCTCCCATCCACCAGGGAGGCAGGGGTTGATGTTTCGCACGAAATGTGTTACTATCTCACCTACTTGGACACTCAGTTGTCAAAGATCATACAACCTTCGCCGCCCATCCCCCGGCTTGTGCCAGTTTCGGGCGAACGGGTCGCACCCACTCAATGAAGCTGACCCCAAGTTGGGGGCGACTTTCAGCGTCTTTCGTCTTGCTTGGGGGAAGAGACGCTCTATTGACAAGCTGCAAGCGGGCAGCTTGTCTCGGGACCGTTGGGCGGCCCAAGAGCAGTCTTGTATTGTTGGGGATATTTACCCCAAAAGTTGCACCAGTAGGTACTGTGTGAAGTTGACCTCCTCTGGCAAGTGTGAGATCATAGAAATTGCACAGAGGAGGCAAATATGGCCAAGCGATACTCAGCGAAATTAAAGT
>Ga0208279_1000294_pt1 | contig 44394 bp, 43 predicted proteins | sample AntAceMetag02UKM_FD_184766 | JGI IMG/M metagenome (GOLD analysis project Ga0208279, IMG submission 184766) | Saline lake microbial communities from Ace Lake, Antarctica - Antarctic Ace Lake Metagenome 02UKM (SPAdes) (version 2) | ecosystem: Environmental > Aquatic > Non-marine Saline and... | reverse complement strand
ATCAACCGTCTTGAATTTGCGTGCCATAATCGTTGCTCCTCGCCACAGAAATCAGGTCTGTTTAGATGGCCGCAATTGTACCGCAAACCGGGTTCGGAGGGAAGCTGTCTCTCCGACAGACTGCTAGCACCTGGATGATCTGGTTGCGGTCGCCGCTGGCTGGTGGAATTTCAGGGGAGAGTTGGGTGTCCAGACGCAGGCCCTTGGCCACAGCCGCCTGCCGGTGAACTTCCACCAGGTTCGCCAGCAGACCCTGGAGCGTGATCGGTTGGGGAACGATCGGCACCCGACCAGCGTCCAGCCGTGAGAGATCGAGTAGACTCTCGATTAGATTCTCCAAGCGTGTGCTTTCCTGCTGTAGCACCTCCAGGTACCGTGCCTGTTTGTCTGGCCTGCCCCTTTCGAGTAGGGAGAGGTAGAGTTTTATGTTGGCGATGGGCGTGCGCAGTTCGTGCGAGACGTTCGACACGAACTGCGTTTTCATGCGGTCCAACTCCCGCAGCCGGCTGACATCGCTGAGCACGACCACGGTCCCCAGCGAGGGATCCTCCTCGCCGATGGGCGTGGCCCGGGCCTGCAGCGCCAGTGTGCCCAGTTCGACGATTTCCTCTAACTCATTATTGGCCCGGAGGCCCCACCTGCGGACGCGATCGGTCAGGAATTCTCGTTCGTCGGTGCTCAGTTGCCTTTCCAGGAGATGTCTGGCGCGCTCATTGGTGAGCACGACCTTTCCCACCCGGTCGGTGACGAACACGGCGTCGGCTACGCTGTGCAGGATTGCCTCAGTGTGTTCCTTCTGACGGGCGATCTCGACCGTGCGTTCGGCCACCCGCTGTTCGAGGTTGGCCGCGTGTACTTTCAATTTGCGGTACAACCGTGCGTTCTCAATAGCCGTCGCAACTTGGTTGGCGATGGTGGAGAGAAGACGCTGGTCTGTGTCTTCGAACTTCATTGGCCCTGTGCAGGCAACTGTGAGTGCGCCCAGCGGCTGCTCGCCCACAAACAGGAGCGCGTAGATGTCTGAGCGCAGCGCTGGCGCATCGTCAGGCAGGACGTTGTTCACGTTCTGCACGTGCCGCTGGATCGGGGCGGCCGGTGCGGGTGATGTGAGGACAGGCCAATGATTGAGCATGCTCCGCTCTAGTTTGTTGAGCCCGGTCTCTCTCACTGGGCTGGAGACGTTGAAAAAACTGCATAACGTGCCGTCTACTTCAACCAGTAGCCCGGCAACATCGTTGGGGATCAAGTCGCCCAACTGGCCCAGGAGCCGTTCTGGGATACGCTCCAGATCCAGCGATGTCATCTGGCGGCTCAGATTGTACAGAGTACGTGCCTCTCGCTGACCGGTCTCAGCCGCTTCGAGAAGTTGCGCCCGGTTCACGGTGACAGCCAGCGAGCCAGCCAATACTTCCAACAACTCCAAGTGCCCAGCATTTCTCGGATCGCGCGGACTCACGATATCCAGCACACCGACGGCTTGTCCTTCCGCGATCAGGGGAAGCACTACTTCGTATCTCTGGCCTCCGGTGGGAGTGTTGGCTTGTGCACCATCCGAGCTGAAAGGTACCAGCACGGGCTGGTGGCTGGTTAAGGCGCGGGCGACTGCGCCGTCTTCGGTTTCAGGCTGCCACGGTGGCAAAACGCGATTGTCAACCCATGGGGCTTGTGCGGTGGCGCAGATGTTCACGACTGGTTTCGGCCCGGCTCTCTCCAGCATGGCCACGCAGACGCGATCACATCCAAAGACGACCTGGATTTTCTCTGCCACTACTTGGGTTAGGGCACTGGTGCTGCGCAATGCTGTGATCTCGCGCATCACCTCGTTAATGAGGGCCATTTGTTCCGCTTGCTGCCGAAGCATCTCCGTCAAGCGGATATTCTCCACTGCTACCGCTACCTGCTGAGCCAGTTGGGTGAGTAGATGCAGGTGGTGATGGTCGAATCGGTAGGGCTCATTGCTCTGAACAGAGAGTGCTCCGACAGGCCGATTCCGGACAAGAAGTGGCACGCCCAGCCAGGCACGGTATACCTCGCTGCTTGTATAGGGGATAAGTGGCAGCACATCCTGTTCTACGGCAAGGTCCTTGATCAACAACGGCTTGCCAGTGCGGATAATCTGGCTCACGAGCCCCCCCTCGTCGAGGGGTAGTATGATGGGGGGCATCTGTTCGCGTCTGTCAACCACTTCGACTCGCAGCGTTCCGTTGGATTCGTCGCAGAGCGCCAGTGCCACGGTCGTTACGCCGAACAGTTCATCCAACCCCCCGGCCAACAATGTGAAGATGCACCCGGGATCGGAGGTGGAGGCCAAGGCGGTGGCGGTGTCGTACAGCACGCCCAACTCCCACACTGAGTGCGCTGTGTGTGAGTAGGGAGCGGCCGCCTGCGGATCGGCAGCACCTGGGAACACGCTTTCTGTTCCCGGTGCTGGCACCAAGTTCATCGATTCAGGCGTAAGCACGGTCATGTGCCTTCGGCGCGTAACGACGGATGAGGGGTACCAGGTCGGTGCTGAGGGTGGGCTTGGCTACGAATCCTGCCGCGCCTGCCTCCGCTGAGGCAGAACGATACTGGGCGGTATCGATCAGGGTGACGAGGATCACGGCCAGGCCAGGGTACTTCTCTCGCAGCATGCGAGTCAGTGTCAGGCCATTGATCTCTGGCATCGCGACATCCACCAGCGCAATCTCCGGGGCTGTCTTCTGCGCCAAGGCCAGCGCGTCTTTGGCGCTGGTGGCTTCGGCTACCACCTCAATATCGGTGAAACGGGAGAGAAAGCGGCGCATGATGCCGATGAAGGTTGGGTTGTCATCCACGATCAGGACCTTTATTGGTTCCATTTGTTTTCCTCTGTTCGTTGGACTGTAATTCGGTATTTGCCCTCCATGGGCGAAGTGGTACACTTATCGCTGTAGGATCATCATACCTCAATCTGCTAGCCGTGTAAATCCCCAATAATACGGAAAGCAGTATGAAAAACAGCCCCGGTCCGCCAGAACTGCCTCCGCAGTACTACGGAGGCGTTCTAATGACAAATGGCACTTGTAAAAGCTCCTCATTCGGGTTTCAGGTTTGCTCTAAACTTCATTTCATCAATCATCTCTTTCCAGTATTTACTCAGAAATGGCGGATTCTTCATGCTACCCAGTATGTAAGAACGATCGGCACGAGAAAGGTCCAGTACCGCGGTGATCATTTCCTCCTGATAATACCCAGCCTCAGCCAACGGAAGACCGCCGGGGTCACGAATGAAGGACCAGCCACTGGATGTCTGCCTGCCGTCTGGGGATTGGCCGATAGTGTTGGCTACACAATGGAAGATCTTGGTGTTCGGTCCAATGGGCTGTTGGGCACGCCCCGAAGTCCGTTTCCACGTTACAGCTTCAATCTCATCCGAACTGGACGATGGATGGAACAGTATTTGGGCGCCTGCCATTGCTGGAATGCGGTATAATTCCGGATGCCTGCCATCACGACATATAATCAAAGTGCATAACACTCCATCTATTTCGAACAGCGATAGTTTATCACCTCCGTGACAGTACTTCTTCTCATCGCGCCCAGCCATGTTAGTCTTAGCATACTCGTGGACGATTCTTCCTGTAGAATCCATGACATGGGCAAGGTTTAGAAAACGATCATGCGTCTTCTGGATAGTTCCGACAATGACCCAGATATTGTTCTCCGCTGCTGCCTCGCACGTTTTGTCGAGAGCTTGTTGAATGCTCCTCGGGTCAAGGTTTATTGCATAAGGGAAGTAATAGCTTGTCAGATTGGCCTCGGGGAATAGCACTACACGACTGCTGTATTCCGATGCCGCTTTGATGTAGTGAAGTGTCCTTTGGAGGTTGAACTCCATCGGTTTCGCCCAGTGCATCTGAACACAAGACACCTGAAGGGTGGTTGAATCCTTCTTAGACATAATGAACTCCTTTTTACTCACGACATAGCTCAGGCTTGCTTGATGAAAGGCATATCGTTTACGCTACGATCAGCGTCGCTTCCAGCGCGCTGGTGCACATGTCCTACTGCCGTGCATGGTGGCCGCCTCAATTATAGTCCACCGGCTGTGCTTGTACAAACATATGAACCCTATTCTTAACCTTTTTTATACCTTTTCATTACCCGCATCCTATACAATGGTAGCATCGGCCATCCGTGTTGGTGTGATCTGCTATTATCAGTGGCTGATACCATTCAGTTGAAACCCTGTGACGGACATTGTACTGAGCGGAGAAAGTCAGTAATGAGACGACTAGTCCTTGTCGCAAGTGTGGTTATTTCGATTGTGATCATCGGCTTGTCCATCAGCAGCGAAAGTGAGGCTAAGGCGGGCGTCGGAGCGGTGAGTGATGCGCCTCTTAAAATCTCTACCTCCATGGTCACAGCGACGGATACGTTGACCCTGGCTCACCAGGTCTATCTACCCCTCGCGTACAGTAACTTCCCACTGCTTGTCCAGATGCCAGAGGGCAAGTATCTGTTTGTTGAGTACTGGACGTACAGTGTGTTGGGTGCGGGCTGCGCAGGTCTCTGCATTGATTTCCACACCTACGACTTCAATCCGCAAAGTGGCGTGCTTACCATCTACACCACATATCCCCCAGAATCCGCTGTGGTGCTGGACGACGATGAAATTGGCTACATTGGCAGTGGCGAGAGTCTGGGCGGTGTTGGTGGTGGCGCCAATAGCAACCTGACCAAAATCCAACAGTACCCGGTGTCCAAAACCGACATAACGTTGCATTACGCGGGCGAGACGGGGACTATCACCCTGGAACGCAGAGGTGAGACGATCATCTTAGAGGCGGACGAAGGATGGGTGAGCGATGAGGAGAGTGAGACCTGGGACTGGCTTGGCGCGGAATGTGTCGTGACCAGCACTCATTATATTACCAACTACGGTTTTCAAGATCGGGACAAAATCGCCTACTCGTACTTGTCTGACTAGGTGTCCCTACTTGCCCCGGTTCCTCCGGGGATGGTCTCTCTTCCTGGGTAGAAGGGCAGAGCCTGCTTGTTGCAGAACCTGCCCTTTTCTGTTTGTGGGTCTCCTGGCCTGCCAGAACCGTTCTTTTTTACCGACCTTTTACACCGGTATAACGGGCGCTTGAAAACCGCCTGTTATGTTGGTCACACAAAGAGATAGGAGGTGCGTGATGAAGAAATGGTTTCTGTTGCTGGTAGTTGTGCTGCTGCCGCTCGCCTCCGGTTGCCAGTCTTTGCAGCCGGTCAGCGCGCAGACACTGCCTGAGAGTGGGAATCTGCATCGGGAGGTTCAGTTGCTCAACCTGATCAATGGTCTGGAACTGACGCCCGAACAGATGTGCTTCATTCTCGAACGGGCCCAGCAGGCACAGGAAAAGCGAGAAACGTTGCGGGATCAGGCCGATGTAGAGGTAATGAACGCCACCCTTGGGGAGATCCGGGATATGCTGATGGCGAGGCAGGCTATCTCTCCGGAGTTGGGGGAATGTTTCTTCGCCGCTAAAGCAGACAACGCGCGGCTGATCGAGGCGTATCGAGAGGAGGTCGCTCGCCTGGCCGAGGAAGTCGAGGATGTCTTGGAGGGGCACCAACTGTACGCCTTGGAGCATTACGTGCCCTGCGTCATTCCACCGCCGGACGAACTGCGGATCGGCCAGGCACAGGGTGCAGGAGGTGGGGCTATACTGGAGCGGCTGCGCGCGATACCCGGTGACCAGTTTGAGCATCGCAAGGAGGACATCGCCCGCCGGGTGATGAAACGGCTGGAGGCCCGCTTCCACGGCCAGGTGCTGGTCCTCGACGAGGAAGGAGAACTGGATCGCATCCTTGACCTGCTGGAGAGAGTACACTCCCTCTCTGAGGTGGACTTTGAGTTGCAGAGGGAAGACCTGGTCGAGGAACTGCTAGCGCCCTACCAGGCGGCCCGGCCGCCGGTGGAGCCCACGGCGGTGATCGCCCGCCATCTGCTGGATCCGGCCATCATTCCGCTTCTGGAGGAGAAACTGGCGCTGGCGGGGGAGTGACCCATGGAGGCAGGTCTTGGCCAGGCTCTGAACAAAGGAAATGGCACGTGCAACCCTCGCCTGGCCCTGAGCAGCCCTACATCTACACCGGCCCCTATCACGTGGCGGCCCACCTGCCGGCGGGTAGCCCCTATTATGTCGGCCGGCGAGAAGGCGGTCGCCGTGGCCGCCGCGGAGACGGTGAGTATCACGCTGACGGTCAAGGAGAAAGACGCCCGCATCGTCGGCGGACTGTGGGACCCGCGCAACCAAGATGTGGTCGAAGGGGTGGATGCTGGCGTGCTGGCCTGGGCCGGGGGCGACTGGGTGCGCACAGCGGTGAACCCCGGCAACGGAACCTACACGATGAGTGTGGCGGCGGGGTTGTGGCACCTGGGCTACCGCGTTGACCCGCAGTCGGACTACGTGGGGTTGCGACATCACAAGAATATACCCGTGGCCTCGGGCCAGACGACGCTTGCGCCTCTGCCCGTCGCCGAGCGGGATGGTCTCATCACCGGCACGGTGTTGGGGCCCGATGGCGCGCCGTTAGCCGGGGCCAAAGTCATCGCCGACGGGATCGGCCCGGTGGTGGCTAATCTCTGGCTCTCGACCCACTCGGGCGAGGACGGCGGTTTCCGCCTGTCCGTGCCCCACGGTAATTATCACCTGGGCGCGACAATCGGTGTCACCGACAGCATCAAGCCGGCGCTACGCCGCATCTATGTGCCTCCCGACGGTGCTTCCGGCGGTCACGTGCTCCAGTTCCGCTGGCCCGACGCCGTCATTTCCGGCACGGTCAGCATCAGCAATGCATACGTCGTGGATACCGAGGGCAACCGGGTGGTGATGCAGGTTGATCACTTCACCGACTTCGCTCTCACTAGCGAGCCGGGCATCCGGTTGTTTCTGCCGGTGGTGGTGAAGTAGCCCGAGCCCCACATTCCTTAAGGTAGACAGCAACGAAGGTCCCTCCAGGCTTAGCCTGGGGGGACCTGGTTGTATTCACAATGGCCTGGTGACCGATGACGAATGACAAACAGCCAGGGTGGCTTGGCATTCTGAGCGCATTTCTCCCCACGTTGCACAAATTGTGGAACTGTGGTATACCAACTTGTATGGATAACCTACTTTCTTCTCCTCAGGTGGATATTAAGGAGTTCTTGCGCCCGGTTCTTTTCGGCCTGGCAGAAGAAGACCTGGACGAACTGAGCCAGGCGGCGGTCGTGCGTCCTTTCCCCGGCGGCGCTGTAATCTGCGAGGAGGGGGCATCAGGGGACGTCGTCTACATCATCGTGCGGGGGCGCGTGGAGATAGTCAAGCGGATGGACGACGGAAGCGAGCGTCACCTGTACGAGGGGGTCCCGGGGGAGATCTTTGGCGAAATGGCCATCCTCCAGGAAGGCATCCGCACCGCTACCGTCCGCGCCGTCGGGCCCGTTACCGTTCTGGAGATCGACCGGGAGCCCTTCCTGACCGTCCTGGGGCGCAGTCCCTCCCTGGGTGTCCGCATTCTGGTTCGGCTAACCGCCCGCCTGCGGGATGCGGACCAGCAAGCGATCTCCGAGTTGCAGCGGGCCAACGAGGCACTGACGCGGGCGCTCCGTCAACTGGAGCGGTTGGATCGGACCAAGTCCGACTTTCTCCAGGTAGCAGCGCACGAACTGCGCACGCCTGTGGCGGCTCTGATGGGGTATACCCAGATGATGCAAAGCAGTCCCTCGGTGCAGAGAGTCCCCGAACTGGAGGTGCTGGTGGAGGGGATAGTGACGAGCACGGAGCGGCTCCACCGCATCTTCAACAGCATCCTGGACGTGTCGCGGGTGATGGCGGGTGGGCTTGAGATCCATCGTACCCCGGTGAGCATCCCTGTTACCTTCCAGAGCGTCCGGTCTAAATTCGAGCAATCGCTGGAGGAGCGGGGCCTGACGCTGGAATTGAAAGGGTTGCGGGATCTGCCCTTCTACCCGGGCGACCCTGAGATGCTGTACAAGGTGTTCTACCATCTGGTGAACAATGCGATCAAGTACACGCCGGACGAGGGGCGGATCACGGTGATAGGTCGCATGGTAGAGGTGCCGGACCTGGGACCGTGCATTGAGGTGGCAGTGGAGGACACGGGCATTGGCATCGCGCCGGGGGACTTGGAACTGGTCTTCGAGACGTTCTACCGTGCTGAGGATGTGGGATTCCACTCATCGGGGAGAACCTCCTTCAAGGGGGGCGGGCCTGGGCTGGGACTCGCCATCACCCGGGGGGTGGTGCAGGCCCACGGCGGACGTATTTGGGGTGAGAGCCCCGGCTACGACGAGGAGGCTTGCCCGGGAAGCCAGTTCGTGGTGCAGTTACCCCTTGTGTGAAGAACGTATGTGAGGACAGACGATGACGAATGGGATCGAGGTCGGAGCAGGGGGAAGCACAGCGGCGGCGCTCCTGGAAAGCATGCGGGCGGTGCAGCAGGCATTGACGCGGCCGCCTGGTCTCCCCTGCGAGCAACTGACCGTCCGGCTCCAGGAGTGGCAGCGGATGGTGGTGGAACTGGCCGAGATACCAGCGCGGGGGGCGGAACTGGCGACCCTCTACGAGATCATCGGGGTTCTGAACTCCTCGCTCCGTCTGACAGAGACACTAGGCCTGGTGATGGATTCGCTGGTCCGTCTAACAGGGGCTGAGCGAGGCTGCCTGATGTTGTTGGACGAGAAGGGGAATCTGGAGATTAGGGCGGCGCGGCACTTTGACCAGGAAAGTGTCGCTGCCTCCGATTTGGAGCTCAGCCACACGGTGGTGCGGGGCGCGGTGGAAGGAGGACAGCCGGTGCTGACCACCAATGCCCAACTTGACCCGCGCTTCTCCGAGCAGGAGAGTGTGATCAGTTACCAGTTGCGCTCCATCATCTGCGTGCCTCTCCATGTCCGGGAGCGGGTGATCGGCGCTCTGTACCTGGACAGCCGGGTTCGGGAGGGTGTCTTCTCCCAGGCGGACTTGCCTATACTGACAGCGTTCGCCAGTCAGGCTGCCATCGCCATTGAGAACGCACGTCTCTACACGATGACCGACCAGGCCCTGGCTGCACGGGTGGAGGAACTGACAACTCTGCAGCGGATAGACCGGGAACTGAACGCCAGCCTGGACTTTGAGCAGGTGCTGGATCTGACCCTCTCCTGGGCACTGCGGGCCACAGGGGCGGCGGAGGGGGCGCTGAGTATCCTGGATGACGACGGAACGGTCTGCACAATGGTCAGCGCTGGCAATAGCACCGTTTCTGCTGGACCTGAGCCCGAGGTGGTCAGGTCGGTGATGCGCAACCACGAACCGATTGTCATTGAGCAAGGGCGTATGGTGGTACCCATTCGCTACGAGGAGCGAGTGGTGGGGTTGCTGGACCTGCGGCGCGAAGGTGGTGGATCGTTCCGGCCCGACCATGTCCAACTCGCCCGTCGGCTGGCAGACCACGCTGTGGTCGCAATCGAGAATGCGCGTCTATACGAGCAGGTTCGCCAGGCCAACCGGGCCAAGTCGGAGTTTGTGTCGTTCGCCGCCCATGAATTACGTGTGCCGATGACCTCCATCCGTGGCTACGCTGATTTGCTGGAGAAGGGAATCGCTGGCACACTGACACCCCAACAGGTGGAGTTCCTGCGTACCATTCGCTCCAACGTGGAGCGGATGCGGGTTCTGGTCTCTGATCTGCAGGACATCTCTCGGATCGAGACGGGGCATTTGCGGTTGGAGATGGAGCCGACAGTCCTGACGGAGGCGTTGGAGAATGGACTGCAGTCCATTCAGGCGCAGATCGAAGGTCGGTCGCAGCAGTTGACGTTGGAGGTGCAGGAGGATCTGCCGTTGGTCTGCGCTGATCCGGCGCGGCTGGCCCAGGTCTTGATCAACCTGCTCAGCAACGCCTGCAATTACACACCTGAGGGTGGGTACATCCACGTGCGAGTATGGCTAAAAGATGGACACGTGCACTGTGCTGTTTCCAATACAGGCATCGGTATCTCCCCGGAGGACCAGGCATGTCTGTTCACCAAGTTCTTCCGATCGGAGGATCCGGCAGTGCGAGAGATGCCCGGGACGGGGTTGGGGTTGTTCATTGTGAAGAGTCTGGTAGAGCTCCAGGGCGGAGGGATTGAGGTGGAGAGCCTACTTGGGGAGGGGACGACCTTCACGTTCACGGTGCCGGTCGCCATGGAGGAGTGATGGCGCGATGGTGCTGGAGATTCGGCACCCATCGTAGTGCGCATTAGCGTCGTCTCCCCGAGCGCCAGATGGAGAAGATGAGCCACAGGCCTAACAGGCTGGCACCGGCGAAGCCGGTGATGCTCACTATCGTTGCCAGACTCCATTGCCCGGCCAGGTTGAAGGCCGGGACGAGTAAGGCCAGCCCGACGATGAGTGCGGCCAACAGCATACTCAATGAAAGACGGTTTGCCAGTCGGTCCAGCCGCACCAGTGCCTGACCCAACTCCTTGTGGCTAAGTGTGATCTCAAATTCCCCCCGCTCGACGCGGGTCAGGACCTGGGAACTGACACGTGGAATAATGCGCATCAGTTCCGCCCAGTCACTGGCTCCTTTGAGCAGCGGTGGCCCCCAGGTGCGTGGAGAGGCCATCTGCCACATGAAGCGCCGGACGTATGGCTCGGAAACGGCGAAGATATCGAAATCTGGCACCAGTTTCAGCCCCACTCCTTCCATCATTGCTGTTGTCTTGCCCAGCAGCCACAGGTCCGAGGGCAGGTGCAGATTGTGGCGGAAGGCGATGGGCATGACGTCCTCAACCACTTCTCGGGCTCGTATTGTTCCCAGCGGCATCCCGTGGTACTTGCGCAGTAGCCGCGTCACGTCCCGCTGTAGTCCTGCCCGATCCAAGGCGCCGCTGACCGCACCCATGTGGATTAACTGATCCACGATGCCTTCCTCATCCAGTTGCACGGCGACGATGTAGAGGCGGATCAGGTCGCTCCGCACCCGATGGCTCAGGTGGCCGACCATCCCGAAGTCCATCGCGCCGATGATCTCGCCCGGCATGATGGCAAAGTTGCCCGGATGGGGGTCGGCGTGAAAGAAACCGTCGTCCAAAACCTCCTTGATGATCATGTGGGCTGCGTGGAGGCCGATGCGGGAGCGGTTGTAGCCTGCCGCGTCCAGTGCCTCAATGTCATCAATCTTGATCCCGCTGATGCGTTCTAGTACCAGCATGCGGCGAGTGGTGAAATCCCAGTAGACGCGGGGGATGTGGAGATAAGGCTCGTTGGCGAAGTTGGCGCGGAAGCGGTCGGCGTTGCGCCCCTCGCGGTAGAAGTCCAGTTCGGCCCGCAGGGTGATGGCGAACTCATCGACGATCTCTGGTAGGTCATAGGTTTTCCCCAGAGGGATGCGCTCCTGGATTAGCCGGGCCAGGTCGAATAGGATCTCCAGGTCCGTCTCAATGATTGTCTGGATGTGCGGCCGCTGCACCTTGACGACAACTTGGGTGCCGTCGGGTAGTGTTGCAGCGTGTACCTGGGATAGCGAGGCAGCGGCAATGGGAACAGGTTCGAAGTCGATGAACTGCTCTTCCAGCGGCACGCTCAGTTCGGCATCGATCTGCGCTCGGGTCGCTCTCCATGGTACTGGAGGCACAGTGTCTTGCAGCTTGGCGAGTTCGGCGATGTAGGCAGGGGGGAGAATGTCGGGACGGGTGCTAAGGACCTGGCCCAGTTTGATAAAGGTAGGTCCAAGTTCCTCCAGTGCCAGGCGCAGTCGCTGCGGCATGCCCAGGGGAGGTGCGACTGGTCGTCCCCGGCGCAGCAGCCGCTGGGGCAGCGAGAGGTATGGTAACAATCCCACTGCATCCACCAACTCGCCGAAGCCGTGATGGATGAAGACCTGGGCAATCTCGCGGTAGCGTTTGAGATGCTGGATAGTGCGTGCCGGTCGTCTCACCGTTTTCTCCGATAGCCGTCCCCGGCTCAATACTGAGAGAAGCGGGATGCCCCGATTATAGGGCCTCCCGCCTGTGTGTCAAACCGTGCATTCGGGAGAGACAGTAGGACGTAGATCAACACGGATCACACAGTATACGCAGATAAAGATAAAAAATCTGTGCGAACCTGTTTCATTTGTGTCCCATCACGATGGACCTCTCACGCTCACGTTGGCGAGGAGGCATCCGCTCCAATCGCCCGGCGGATGTGCGATAAGGCCTTGATTGTGGCCTCCTCCCCGGCGGCGATGATCTCGGCGGCGCGGGGAAAGCCGGTCAGCACGGTCACGTCCGGGGGGATGGCCGGCCGGATGATGACCTCGGGATGTGCCTCGGCCAGCCGGCGGCGGCCGATCTCCGCCATCATCACTCCCAGCGAGCGCCACAATATCTCAACGGTGTCCACCAGCCCATTGGGGACGTAGCGATGGCGATGTAGGGCCTGGGCCAGGTGGGATATCACCTGGCCGTCGGAGGAGACGTCCACGGCGATGACGACGTCGGCTCCCATGCGGCGTACAGCATCAGCGGGGAGGTTGTCGAGGAGGCCGCCGTCCACGAGCAGTTGCCCGTCCCGCTCCACCGGCGTGAAAACGCCTGGCAGGGCGATGGTGGCCCGCACGGCGTCCGCTACCCGTCCCTGGCTCAAGAATACCTCCCGACCAGCGTTCAGGTCTACGGCGACCAGGGTCAGCGGTATCCGCAGGTCATCGAAGGTGCGGTCACCCAGATGCCTGGTGAGATACTCACGCACCTTTTGACCCTCGAAGAGGCCGCGCCGGAGCGGCGACAGGTCGGTCAGGGGCAGCAGGCGGCGCAGGCTGGCCATGCGCAGTGCCTCTTGCTCCATAAGATCGATTCCCAGGCCCGCCGCATAGCCCGCAGCGATGACGCCGCCCATGCTGGTGCCGGCCAGGTGGTCAATCGGTATCCCTTCCTGCTCCAGTACTTTTAACACGCCGATGTGAGCCAGTCCCCGTGCGCCACCGCCGCTGAGGGCCAGGCCGACTGTGCGAGGCGGCTTTTTCCACAGGTTCTTCAAAAATCGCCACATACTTCTCCCTCCTCCTCGAACGCTATCAGACAATGCGTCCCCCCAACCCGCGCACGATATGCACGCCGCCCGCCAGGGTAGTTACATTTCACCAATGCCAAACTCCTTATGATGTATGGATAGACAGCCATACCTCTCTGCTTCCCACGTCGCACCGGAACTCTAGGAAGCGGGACCGCTCGTCGTAGGTCCACTGTTCCGCTGTCCGCCCATCAACGGTTACCTCTCTGGGCTGCGCGGGCAGGAATACACGAAAGAGAAAGTGCGTATACTCCGGCCTGAACGTTCCCTCCCGGTCACCGATGGAGATCCGAACCTCCCCGTCGGTGGTGGAGCACTCGAACCGGGTGATGCAATAGTCGCCGGAGCAATAGTCCTGAGTGAGGCCGTCGTCCTCGTACAGTTCCAGTGAGCCGCTCTTTGCTGGATAGACCTGCAGGGTCAAGACATCTATTCTTTTCTCGCCGACGTATTGCATCGGGGGTTGCATAGGCAGGATGGCGCCCCGCCGCACGAAGATGGGGATGTCATCAAGGCCCACGGCGACCTGGTACTCCTTCCTCCCTGCGAACTCCTCGCCGCTCCAAAAGTGTATCCACTCTCCAGCCGGCAAATAGACCGCAACTCTTTCACACTTTTTCTCGGTGACCGGCACGATGAGCAAATCCTGGCCGAGGAAGAACTGATTCTCGAAGCGCGGATCGTAGCACCGCTCGTCCGCCTGGTGGTTGAAAAAGAGCGGTCGTATGATGGGAACACCCTCAGTCGCCGTCTCCCGGAAAAGGTTGTAGATGTAGGGCAGGAGTCTGTAGCGCAGCGTGATGTACCTGCGGCTGATCTCCTCCACCCGCCGGCCAAAGGACCACGGCTCCTGGGGCCTGGTATAGATCGCCGTGTGCGTCCTGCAGAAAGGGTAGAAGACGCCGACCTGGATCCAGCGTGCATACAGGCGTGGGTCCTGGCAGAACATCTTGCGGATGCCCATGAACCCGCCGATGTCGGCCCCGGCGAAGGGGACGCCGGACAGCCCCATGTTGAGTAACATGCGCACGCTCAAGCTGAGGTGCTCGAAGGAACTCCAGTTGTCCCCCGTCCAGGTGGCGGCGTACCGCTGGATGCCCGCGTAGCCAGAGCGGGTCAGGATAAACGGCCTCCAGTGGGGGCGGTGCTTGTGGAAGGCATGGAACGTCGCCTCGCACTCGTTCAGGGCGTAGACGTTACGCACCTTAGCGACGTTAGAGTTCAGCCCCCGGTCGTCCATGTACATGTCGCTTTCGTCTATTAGCCACTGCCACAGGCCCAGCGTGCGGGGATTGATGTTCAGACTGGGTTCGTTCATGTCGTTCCAGATGCCCTCGATCCCCAGGTCGAAGTAGAACACGTAAAGATCCGCCCACCACTCTTTCACGTCCTTCCTGGTAAAGTCGGGGAAGATGATGCGGCCGGGCCATCCAAGGCCGACGAAGGGCGTCCCGTCTGCCTTGCGGCAATAAAAGCCGTGCTCTGTGCACTCCCGATAGATGGGGTAATCCTCATCTATCTTGACACCCGGGTCCACGACTGTCACCACGTGGAATCCCTGCTGCCGGAGGTCGGCGACCAGCCGTCCGGGATCGGGAAACCGCCGGCGGTCGAAGGTGAAGGAACGGAAGCCATCCATGTAGTGGATGTCCAGGTGGATAGCGTCACAGGGAATCCGCCGGCTACGGAACTCGCTGGCGATCTTTCCGACTTTTTCCTCGGTGCGGTAGGAATAGCGGGACTGGTGGTATCCTAGCGCCCACTTTGGCGGGAGAGGCATCCGTCCTGTCAGGCGGGTGTACAGGTTCAGGATTGAGCAGAGATCCGGCCCGTAGATAAAGTAGTAGTCCAACGCTCCACCGTCTGCCCCGAAGGAGTACTCGTGTGGGTTCTCCCGCCCCATATCAAAGTGACCGCGGTAGGTGTTGTCGAAGAATATGCCATACGCTGTGCCGCCGCTGACGCCGATGAAGAACGGGATGGATTGGTAGAGCGGGTCGATGTTCGTCGAGCGGTAGAGCGTCTCCCTGGCCCACATCACCATCGCTCTACCCCGCTTGTCCAGCGGGCCGGCCTTTTCCCCGAACCCGAAGAAACGTTCCCCCTCCCGCATCTGCTTGTAGCAGCGCACATGCGAGTCCTTCCAGGCGCAGGCAAAGCCCTCCCGGTCTGCGTTGAGCATCCGCCCGTCGTGGTCGCAGAAGGTGAGGCCGAAGGGGCTCTTCCTGACCCGGATTCTCAAGGCAGGGGTGCGCAACAGGAACTCTCTCTCCCGTTCTTCCAGCACGAACGCACAGCGCGGCCAGGACGAGATGGGCCTGCCGACGGCGTAGGAGAACGTGCCCGGGCTTTCGGGTGGCGCGATCACCACCCGTACCATGCGGTCGTCGAAGACTTCCAGAACCGCCACCCTGTTCCCGCACTCGAAAGCGACGTCTCTCTCGCCTTTCGAGTAACCGTTGACCCGGCCAATCGTCTCCAGTTCGCCCTTTGCAACCATGGCGGCATCTCCCACGTCTATATGTTTCATAGACCGACGGCCCGCAGTACATCGTAGGCGAAATCGGAGAGGCGTGCCTTATCCTCACCGGTCAGGTTGTCCAGATGCTCGTGGAACTGCTGAGAGTAGGAAAGCAGCAGCGAGGTGGCCCGGCGGTTAGCCTTCTCGACCAGCGAGAGGGCCAGGCCGAACCCGGCCAACGAGTAGGGCGCCGCCCACCCCGGCGGGCCGGACCAGCGCAGGGAGGGGAAAATCTTCTTTGCCGCCTCCGTATCCCGCAACTCGTAAAAGACCAGGATGATGACTGCGACCATATCGGCGGCGAAGAGGAGCGGAGATTTGCGCTCCGGGATGCGCAGCAAGAGTTCGTTCAGCAAATCCTGGTAGTCAGTGCCTTTTTCTTTTTCCAGCGCCTCCAGGATGCCCGTTTTGGCTTCCTCCCATTCCTGCTCGTTCAAGGTACTGCCCGTCAACTCGGCCAGAAGGGTCGTCGCTCTCTCTGTGGGGGAAAAGACGATGACGGAGCGGCCCCTGCGGCCCTGAGGGCGCACCGTCTCGGAGCGCACCAGCCCCTTATCTTCCAGGAGGTGCAGCATCTCGTAGGCCGTGACCGGACTCACGTCCAGCGATTGTGCCAGGTCTACGTAATGCACCGGGGCCCTGGCCTCCCGGTAGAGGTCGAGCAGCCGGCTCAAAAAGTCCCATCCGCGCACGGTATGCACGCCGGACGCCACCGCTCCCCACAGCCAGCCACCGCGCCGCATCCAGGCTGGCGGGAAGGACGGCGGGCGCGCAGCGGCGACCTGCCGGTAGAGCCGCTCGTACTGTGCGACAATCTGCTCCAGGCTGTGCCTTTCGGCCAGACGGCACGAGGCCGCTCCCATGCGCTGCCGCAGGCCGGCGTCGGCTATCAGGCACGCCAGGTGCTGCGCCAACGCCGCCTCGTCCCCGGGTGGCGCCAGGAAGCCGTTGACGCTATGATGCACTGCTTCCGGCAGCGCCAGCGCGTCCACGCCGGCCACCGGCAGGCCGCAGGCCATCGCTTCCAGCACCACCAGCCCTTGCGTCTCGATGGTCGAGGCGGTGGCGAACAGATCGGCGGCCTGGTAGAGCGCCGGCAGTTGTTCGTGGGGCACAAAGCCGGTGAAGTGGACGCGCTCGCCCAGCCCCAGTTCGCCGGCCAGGCAGGTTAAGGCGGCCCGGTCGGGACCGTCGCCGGCGATGGTCAGCCGCGCAGCGGGATAGTCCCCTGCAATGCGGGCGAAAGCGCGTAGTAGAAGGTCTACGTTCTTCTCGTAACTCAGCCGCCCCACGTGCAGGACCGTCACACTGTCTTTGCCGCTCACCCGTGGGCCGGGGCGGAACAGGCTGGTGTCCACGCCGTTGGAGACGGCCACTACGGGCACGCGCAGGCCGTGGGCGGCTAACTCCCGCGCCATTACCTGCGAGGGCGTGGTGACGAGGGGGAAGAGGTTGAAGAAAGTGACGGTATAGCGCCAGGCGGCCTCGTCCATCAGGGGCACCCGGTCCAGCGGCAGCGGCGCGTAGCCCAGGAAGCCGGCCAGGTAGACGTGGCAGGTGCCCAGGATGGGGATGTCCAGCAAGCGGGCTGCCGCCAGGGCCTGGGTGCCCATCGCGGCCATCGAGTGGTTGTGGATGACGTCGGGCCGGAAGGCGGCCAACTCTCGCGCCAGGCCGACTGGCGCGACGACGACCCGGCCGCCGGGTAGCCGCTCGTAGTGCAGCGCCGGGAACCCGGCCACGTCCAGTTCCATTGTGGCGTGGGAGGGGTCGGCGGCGGTGAAGATGCGCACTGTGTGACCCGCCGCCCGCAGCGTGCGGGCCAGCGCGGCCACAGCCGTAGCCACGCCTCCCATTCCATCGCGGAAAGAATCGGTCGTGATAGCAACGCGCATCGGCTACGATTCCTCCCAGTCCGGCTTGTGGGAGCCTTCGAAATCGGCGAACGCCCCCAGGATGTCCAGATCGCCCAGCGGGAAGTGGCGGGCGACGAGCGGCAGGAGGCTGTTCATCAGCGTGGTCCGCTCTTCTCGCCCCAATCCTTGCAGGGCCGCGCTCAGGTTCTCCTCCACCAGGCGGCCCAGGAAGGCGGCCCGCTCCTCCACAGACAGGCGGGCCATCCATTCCCGTACCCCCTCCCCGGCCAGCTCGAGCACGTCCTGCGGGCTCAGGCGACGGACGAACTGCCGTGCCAGTTTGGTTTTCAGGCTCATTTACTTCGACTACGCTCAGTACAGGCCCCCACCGCCTCCCAGAGCGGGCGCACCGCCGCCCCCCACGCCTCGAAGCCGGCAGGCGTCTCAGGGTAGTGCTCGTAGGCGGCCCTCAGTTTGCCAGAGACCGACATTGCCCTCAGCAGCGCTTTGAGACTCGCTGCCGAGAATTGCCCGCTGATTACGCCCCAGGCCAGTTTGGTTGCCAGGGAGAGCACCTCGCCGGTGGACCTCTGCACTTCGAAACTGTGGTTCATCTGGGTGAAGTCCTCGCCGCTGAAGATGATGTCCTGTTTGAAGAGGTAGTTCACGTCCCGCCGTGAGAGTTCCGCTGCGGCGGGGAGTTGCGCCAGGAGTTCGGCGAACTTTGCCCCCTGGTCGCGGAAGTAGCGCACATTGTACGGCCACAGCGCCGCCCGGCTGACGTCACCTTTCGACAGCGCCGCCGTGGCGACCTCGGCTGCGATCTGGCAACCGGTGAAGCCGGAGGTCACCCCCTCACCGGAGAAGGGTTTGGTCATGAAGGCCGCGTCTCCCATCACCACGAAGCCATTCCCCACCAGCGAATAGGGCGGGCGGCGGAAGGGTGTTGGGCCCTGGCAGCGCTTCACGAGCCGGTGCGGGTTGGGGAATCGCTCGGCCAGGAACGCTTGCTGCACCCGTTCGGCGTGCTCGTAGCCGCCTGGCTGCCCGATACCCAGGATGGCCCCGTCGCCGTAACTGGGGTTGCAGAACGTTTTGTGGAACGGGTAAAAGTTCAGCCCGGCGGGGTGGTCGCCTGCGATGTCGTCCCAGTACTGGAGGATGACGAACAGTGTATCGTCGTCGGAGATGGGGTCATTCTCGACACCGAAGTCGTCGGGCAGGCGGGTGCGCACCGCGCCGCCAATGCCAGAGCAATCGGCGACCAGCCGGGCGCGCACCTCCAGTTCCCCATCGCCTGCCGTGGCCTGCAGGCCGGCGAGCATGCCGTCCTCGATGATGACGTCGTCGTCGGCAGCCTGCTCGATGAACTGCACACCGGCCAGGGTGGCGTAGCGTTGCAGCCGCTGGATGAACAGCGACTTTTCCATAACATAGAAAGCATACTTTACCAGTTTGAAGCCGTCACCGTCCGGCGGCCAGGCACGACCATCGGGGTAGTAGCCCACCCGTTCATCGCCCGTGGGCAGGGGAGTGCCGAATTGGGCGAAGCGAATCTCGTCCATGTGGAAGATGCCGATGTCAGTACCCAGTTCCTCCAGCCGGCGCTTTTCCAATACGACGGTCCTGAAACCGGCCTGGGCCAAACGCCAGGCGAAGTAAGTGCCGGCTGTGCCGGCTCCGACAACCACGACGTCTGTTTCGATGCGTTTGGTCATAACTGTCCTCCGTGGGCATAAGGCTGGCACCGGCCGGATGTCTGTTAATCCGGCCGGTGCGTTGTCAGGCTGTCTGTTTCTTCGCCGGCTTCTTGCCCGCCAGTTCCTCGATCCGGACGGTCAGTTCGTCAATCTTCTGGCTCAGTTCTACGATGTCCTGGCGGGGGGCAGGGGTTACGCGGTCGAGTTCCTGGCGCACCAGTTTGCGCAGTTCCTCCCGCTCCTCCTTGCCCCGGTCCACCAGTTTGTCAATGATGCCGGGGGCTTCCTCCGGCCTGACCTCTCCCTCCTCGACAAGTTTGTCCACGAACTCCTTCACCTTGTCGCGGGTCAGCATCATCACGCCCAGGCCCGCCAGCAGACTCCTTTCGATCAGTCCAGCCATCCTTTTACCTCCTCCTATCAGTTACTGAAGCAATCTTCCACACACACCAGACTAATCATCATCGTGCATACACTTCACCTCCCTCCTCATAAACCGACGGCCCGCAACACCTCGTAGGCAAAATCGGACAGGCGAGCCTTCTCTCCCCCGGCCAGGTTGTCCAGGTGCTCGTGGAACTGCTGGGAGTAGGAAAGTAGCCGCGAGGTGGTGTGACGGTTGGCTCTCTCGACCAGCGAGAGAGCCAGGCTGAAGCCGGCTAGCGAGTAGAGCACTGCCCACCCCGGCGGGCCGAACCCGCGCAGGTAAGGGAAAATCCTTCTCGCCGCGGCAGTATCTCGCAACTCGTAGAAGGCCAGAATAATAGCCGTGATCATGTCGGCGGCGAAGAGGAGCGGTGATTTGCGTTCTGGGATACGCAGCAGGAGTTCGTTCAGCAGGGTCTCGTGGTTGGTGCCTTTCCCTCTTCCCAATGCTTCCAAAATATCCCTCTTGGCTTCCTCCCATTCCTGCTCGTTCAGGGGGTTGCTCGTGAACTCGGCCAACAGGGTGGTCGCTTTCTCCGTGGGGGAGAAGACGACGACGGAACGGCCTTTATGGCCCTGGGGTCGCACCGTTTCGCAACGCACCAGCCCCTTTTCCTCCAGCAACCGCAGCATCTCGTAGGCTGTGACTGGCCTCACCTCCAGCGCCCGCGCCACGTCCACATAGTGCACCGGGGACTCGGCCTCGCGGTAGAGGTCGAGCAACCGGCTCAGAAAGTCTCGTTGCCTGGAGGATAATTTCATCGCTTTTTTCTCGGATGTGACAAAAACTTCCTAATCTTCCGAAAGTTCCAAAAATAGTATACCGCTAAACGGTGAATTTGTCAAGACTGTTCATTGTCCATTGTTCATTGTATAATTAGTCTCATGGCGCTCAAGTTCATCATCTTCGATCTGGACGATACACTCTACGCCCGCGATAGAGGGCTGATGCAAGAGGTGGGTCGCCGCATCCAGTTGTGGGTGTGCAACCACCTGGGGGTGTCGTGGGAGGAAGCGATTGCCGTGCGACGCGATTACTTCCGACAGTATGGCACCACGATGGGCGGCCTGATCGCCGAGCACGACGTGGATATACACGACTACCTGGTCTTCGTGCACGACATCCCGGTGGAGGAGTACCTGGGGCCGGATCCGGCGCTGGTCGCGATGTTGGATTCTATCTCGCTGCGGAAGGCGATCTACACCAACGCCACTTCGGAGTACGGCTGGCGGGTGCTGCGGGCGTTGGGGGTGGCCGGCCATTTCGAGCGGGTGATCGGCATCGAGGAGGTGGGCTTGCGCAACAAGGCTTACCGTGACGCCTACGAGCGTATGCTGGCACTACTGGGCGTCCAGGGTCCCGAGTGCATCATGGTCGAGGATATAGCGCGCAACCTGCGACCGGCCAAGGCGTTAGGGCTAACGACGGTGTTGGTGAACGCAGACGGCTCGACCGAGTTTGCCCAAGTCCCTGACGAGAGTGTTGACTTCGTGGTGGGAAGCGTACTGGAGGTGGGGTGGGTAGTGAGTGCTCAGCGCCTTCTTCGTCATTGAGACGCCTTCTTCGTCATTTAGAAAGGAGACATGTTGACTACTTTAACTGCTGATGTCGTCATCTGTGGCGCTGGAATTGCGGGTATCAGCACCGCTTATCATTTGGCCGTCCGGCGTGGTGTCAAAGATGTGATCCTGGTGGACGAGCGTCCCCCGCTCAGCCTGACGAGCGATAAGTCTACCGAATGTTACCGCAACTGGTGGCCTGGCCCCGAGGACGCTATGGTTAGCCTGATGAACCGCAGCATTGACATCTTGGAAGAGTTGGCCCACGAAAGCAATAACGTTTTCCACCTCAATCGGCGGGGCTATCTCTTCGTCACCGCCGACCCTGCCCGTATCCCGGACTTTGAGCGGGCCGCGGAAGAGCCGTGCTCGCTGGGCGCTGGCCCTCTGCGCGTCCATGCCGGCCAGCCGGGTGCCCCGGTTTACATCCCCGCCCCGGCTCAGGGCTTTGAGGGTCTGCCTACCGGCGCGGACCTGATTCTCGACCCGGTCCTAATCCACAAGCACTTCCCCTTCCTCTCCGAGCGCGTGGTAGCGGCGCTGCACGTCCGACGATGTGGCTGGATGAGCGCACAACAGTTGGGCATGTACATGCTGGAACGGGCGCGAGAGCATGGCGTCAGGCTCCTGTGCGCTCGGGTAGAAGGGGTGAACGTGAGCAATGGCCAGGTACGGGCCGTGCGCCTGAGCAGTGAGGCGGGTTCGCAGGTGATCTCGACGGACAACTTCGTCAACGGTGCTGGTCCCTTCGTGAAGCAGGTCGGGGAAATGGTGGGGGTTGACTTGCCTGTCTTTTGTGAACTGCATGGCAAAATCGCCTTCAACGACTATCTGGGGGTGGTGTCGCGCAACGCGCCTTTGTTTCTCTGGTCCGATCCCCAGACTCTCCCCTGGTCAGACGAAGAGCGAGCGCTACTGGCCGAGTCGGAGGAGACACAATGGCTGTTGGACCCATTCCCGTCCGGCCCCCACGGCCATCCCGAAGGCGGCCCTGAAAGTCATATCCAGCTCACACTATGGACCTACGACATCCAGACGGTGGAACCTGTCTGGCCGTTGCCTGTGTTCGCTCCGCACTACGCTGAGGTCGTTCTGCGGGGTCTCTCCAGGATGATCCCTGGCCTGCGGGCCTATTTCGACAGGCCCCCCCGCCCGGTGGTTGACGGCGGCTATTACACCAAGACCCGTGAGAATCGGCCCTTGATCGGACCATTGCCTGTCGAAGGTGCTTACATAATTGGTGCGCTCTCTGGCTTTGGCATCATGGCTGGCTGCGGTTCAGGGGAGCTGTTGGCCTCCCACCTGACGGGCAGCGATTTGCCGCCGTATGCACCCTGGTTCGTCCTGGAGCGGTACGAGGACCCGGCGTACCAGAGCCTGTTGGAAGATTGGGATGACTCGGGGCAACTGTAATGTATCAACCCACTCGCCGCCAGCGGGCGACGCTGCCCTGCTCGGTGCACATCACCCGGCCCTCAATCTCCAGCCACTGGAGATGTCCGATGACCTCGGAGATGGCGAGGAAGGTGTTGACAGGGCCGAGGTCGGGGAAAAGTGTGCTACCGATTTCATGTATGGTAAGGGTGTCGTCACCCAGCACTTCCAGCATATGGCGGGCGCGCTCCTCGTGGAAAGCCAGCCGCTCACGGATGAGGGTGCGGTGGTCAGTGATGACCGGCCCGTGGCCAGGCAGTGCCAGCACGATGTCGAGTTCGGCCACGCGCTGCAGTTGCGCCATGTACTCCACCAACCGGCGCGGCCGCTCGGCCTCGCCCGGTGCAGGTGGCTCGACGAGCGGGTTGGAGGAGATGTCGCGCAGCAGGTGATCGCTGGAGATGAGCAGCCGGCGCTCCGGCTGGTAGAGGCAGATGAGGCCACCCGCGTGGCCAGGGGTATGGAGCACGTGCCAGTCCTCACCGCCCAGCCGAAGCGCATCGCCATCGGCCAGCGTACGGTCGGGGACCACCGTTTTGGCGTAGCGGTCCATGCCACGCTGCATCCTGGCCAGGCCCACCAGTACCTCCGCCGGGACACCGGCCCAACGCATCACTTCCCCGTAGAAGGCCAACAGCCGTGCATCGGCACCGCCGACCAACCAGGGGAGATTCGCAACGTGGGTCAGCACCTCCGCGCCCGAAGCACGCGCCAGTTCCGCCGCCAGACCACAGTGGTCGGCGTGAGCGTGAGTGAGGACGATGCGCCGCAGGTCGGCCACGCGGTAGCCACACCCGGCTAAGCCTTTCTCAAGCGGTTCGCGGGCCGGGCCGTAGCGCGGGCCAGCGTCTATCAGCGTCAGTGGCTCTCCCTCAGCCAGGTAGACGTTGACGGGGCCGACGGGGAAAGGAGTAGGGATAGAGAAGGTGTGCAAATAGGGTGGAACGGCGCAGTGAGTCATTGAATCAGAATGGAGAATGCAGAATGAATCAGAATGGAGGATGCAGAATAGAAAACAGCAGGCAGCGGGTCAGGGAGCGCTCTTGATGAGGATGTTCCAGGTGCCCTTCTGCACCGTCTCGTCTCGCTGGTTGAGGACCACCACGTCGAAGACGACGAAGCCTCCGCCCAGGCGAGCCATCTCCTTTTTCCTCCGAGTCTTGATCCGCACGCGGATCGTGTCTCCGATTTTGATAGGGCCGCGGAACTTCCACTCCAACCCGGTGAAAGCCTCAGCCGTACCCTCAACAAACCCTAGCCGCGAGACCAGGCCACTAGCGATGGAGAGCCCCAGAAGGCCATGGGCGATGCGCTCGCCGAAGGGTGTCTCTTTGGCAAATTCGGCATCGGTGTGAAGTTGGTTATAGTCGCCGGAGAGACCGGCGAAAAGCACCACGTCGGTCTCGGTGATGGTACGGGCGGCGGTCTCGATCCCGTCGCCGATCTCAAACTCTTCGAAGTAGCGTCCGCGGGGGTGGGCTAACTCGGTCATTGGCAACTCCTTGATGACAGTTGGTTTATTGGTTGAATTGTAACACTTTATGGCCGAGGGCGCAACTTCTCAGCCTGTGCAGGGTGCGGTATAATACCGCGACAGGAACTATGCAGAGATATAAGCGTTTCATTGAGATCGTACTATTCGCCCTGGCTTTGGGACTGGCGCTCTTTCTGCGCATACGACGGATCGATACCACCGGCATCTGGGCCGACCAGTCGTTCACGCTTGGTACGGCTATGCGTTGGGTCAACGGCGGCACGATGCCCCTGGCTTCCAACAAATCATCCGCCGGCTTTGTGAATCCGCCGATGATCGAGTACCTGTACGGATGTGCGCTGCGAATATGGCCTGATATTCTCAGCGTCGCGGTGCTGACGATGCTCTCAGGGATGATCGCCATCGCTGCCGCCGGGTGGTCAGCACACAAAGTGTTCGGCAAGCGCGCGGCCTTTTGGACCGTGTTGGTCTTCGCGATCAATCCGTGGAGCGTGTTCTATAGCCAACTTATCTGGAACCAGACGATGGTCCCGGTCTTTTCGTCGCTGATGCTTGCCTGCTTGCTGTTCTACTTCGCCGTTGAGCAACGTCCTGTCTATCTGATCCTTAGCCTCGTCTGGGCTGCCTGCATGACGCAAGTACACCCGGGCACCGGCATCCAGTTGCTGGCGATGGGCCTGATCTGTGTGCTCTTCTGGCGCAAGTTGCGGGTCTGGCCACTGGTCGTCGGCATTGTCCTCTTTGTCCTCCTGTACGTACCATTCCTGCTGTATGAAATTGGAGTCGGCTGGGTAGACGTGAAAGCGATTTTGGAACTTGCCAGCCAGCCAGCACCTTTCAGCACTGCTGCCATCCTCGTCAGCGCCGACCTGCTGCATGCTCAAGGACTGCTCAGTTCCGCCAGGCACGTGCTGCAATTCGACAACCTGGCGACGGTTCTGCTGGCGCTCTCGCTGGCCTACGCGCTCTGGGCCGGGATGCGCGCGTTCCCCCAGCGTCACCGCAACCCGGAGGCTGCGCGGAGAGCAACTGGCTTCTGCATCCTGTTGTCCTGGTTCATCCTACCGATCCTCTTCTACCTGCGCCCATCGCACTACTTGCAGGTCTACTACCTGATCGGCCAATTGCCGGCCCACTTCCTGCTGATCGGCGTCTGCCTGGACGGGACGCAGCGTAGCCTCGAACGAATTGCACACCGAGCCCACCAGCCGGTCGCACGGCGTGTCATCCAGGCAGTTGCCTGGGCTGTGCTGCCACTTCCGCTGCTCGTGCTCGTGGGGTGGCAATTTATCTTCAACGTGCAGTTTCAGGACGCTCGGCTCCAGACAAGAGAACCAGCGCAAGTCCGGCACATCCGCTCTGCTACCCATAGGGCCCGCCAACTGTTGGCCGAACGGGCCGAGTGTGATCTGGTCGTCGTGTCCGAAGGGCACAACGTCGAACAATCCAGCCTGGCATTGTTACGCGAGTTCACCTTCCCGGAGCGTGTCCTGTTGGCCGACGGCCGGATCGCGGTTCCTGTGCCAGAGCCCTGTGCGGTCTACCTGGACGCACTGCCGGGGAGCCGGGCGTCAACGTGGCTGGCGACCGTCGCCACTCCGCTCCCAGATGCAGCGATCCATGTTCTGGGCGAAACCTGGCAATTCTACGACCTGTCTATGGATGACCAGGCGAGCCTGGCCGAAACAACCCCGTCGCAGGCGCACCTGGCGACGTGGGCAAACGGCGTCGCACTGACACAATACACGCGCGGTCGAGCGCGCCCCGGTGATGTGTTGCCGTTGGTCCTGACCTGGTCGGTTGAAGCGCCACCGCCAGGAATCGTCTATCATTTTGGTACGTACCTGCTCACAATGGATCACCAGGTTGCTGGTCAGTCCGACGGGCCGGGGTTCGACAGCATCCAGTGGCGGGCAGGAGATACGTTCATCACCTGGTTCGACATCCCTGTGCCCCAGGACCTGCCTCCGGGCACCTATCAGATCGCCATCGCGCTGTACTCCTGGCCCGAATTGGAACGAGTCAATCTGGTTTCTGGCGGGAACACGGCGTTCCTGGAACAGTTACAGATGTCCGAACAGTAGGTACTTGTGAAAGTCATATGGGTGCGTTTCAAATGAGTTGTAGGACAAGTTGGTAACTTGTCCCAGGGGCAATTTGCCAAATTGCCCTACAACCGAGATGAAATACACCCAAGTCATAGGATGGAGGAAATAATGAGCAACAAGGTCTACTTCGCACCGGCACGGGCGAAGCGCTGGGACTACAGCGCCAGCCAGGTGGCCGGACTGGAACGGCTGATCGAGAAACTGGATTTTGGCAGCGCTATCGCCGAAGGGGAATACGTAGCGATCAAGACCCATTTCGGCTCGCAGGGGGCGCACCGCATCGTGCGGCCGCGCTTCCTGCGCGTCCTGGCCGACGCAGTCAAAGCAGCCGGCGGCAAGCCCTTCGTCTGCGACACCGTGCGCATCATGGGATGGGATTACCTGGAGGTCGCGAACCAGAACGGCATCAACCCCCAGTCGGTGGGCTGCCCTGTTATCCTGGCCGATGGGCTTTTCGGCTACGACAGCATTGAGGTGCAGGCCGGGCCGGTGCTGGGGAGCGTGCAGATCGCCTCTGCCATCTACGACGCAGCGGCGATGATCGTCGTCAGCCACTGCAAAGGACACATCGAGGCCGGCTACGGCGGAGCGATCAAGAACCTGGCGATGGGCGGCGTGGCTGGCCGCCATCGCAGCGGCGACTGGAAGCGGGCACGTGGTCACCTGCACGCCGCCGGTGCCGAGTCTTCCGTCATCCGCGATCTCGAACTGTGCACTATGTGTCTGCAATGCCTGCACGTCTGCCCCACCGAGGCGATCTCGGAAATGGACGAAGGCCTGGTCGTGGACGACGAGAAATGCTGGCGTTGCGGTCGCTGTGAGCGGGTCTGCCCGGAAGGCGCGATCCGGCTGGAGAAGCGGGGCGAGGATGAGTTCCAGATAGCGCTGGCCGAGAGCACTCAGGCGGTGCTGAGCACCTTCGAGCCGGGCAAGGTGCTATATTTCAACTTCGTGCTGGAAGTGCAGCCGGAGTGCGACTGCATGCCCGTGGCCGATACCCCTATCGTGCAGGATCAGGGCATCCTGGCCTCTGGAGACATCGTGGCGGTGGAGCAGGCGGCGCTGGACCTGATCAACAACGGAGTGCCGCTGCCAGAGTCGCTGGCGGAGGACCGGGGGCTGAAGGCCGGGCAGCGCATCCTGGCTGAGGCGCTGGGCGTGGACGGGCAGTTGCACGTGGACGCGGCAGCGCAGATTGGCCTGGGCGACCGCGAGTACGAGTTGATTGAAGTATGAGCGTGACACGGTCAGGAGACCAGCCGCAGCAGGTGAAATGTGAGGCCGCGATGTTGCGAAAAATCGCCGAAGGGCTAGGCATTCTGTGGTACAGACTCACCCGGCATGGGCTGCGGGTGACGGCGCTGTGGGCGGCCGACCACACCGTGCGTATCATCACCGGCGCGCCCATCCGCAGCGTGAGCCAGATCACGCCGCAGTTGCACGTGGGCGGGCAGTACCGGCGGCGCGGGTGGCCGAGACTGGCATCGCGGGGCGTCACGGCGGTGGTCAATATGCGGATAGAGTTTGATGACAACGACGCCAGTATTGCACCGGAGCGTTACCTGTACCTGCCGACGGTCAATAACGAGACCCCGACATTAGAGCAGTTGCACACGGGAGTCACGTTCATCGCGGAGGAGATCGCGAGAGGCGGCGGGGTCTATGTCCACTGCGGGGCAGGGATCGGGCGCGCGGCGACGATGGCCGCTGCCTACCTGGTCAGCACCGGCCTGACACCCGACCACGCCTGGGTGCGCATCCGGGAAGTGCGCCCCTTCATCCGCCCTACAACGGTGCAGGTCGTGCAGATCGAGCGCTTCGCTGCAACGCGTCAAGATTTTGGTGGCTTGTAGTAACGACTTCAGTCGTTGTTGAGGCGGAAATGGTGACCGAAGTCATCACTATACGAATACATTATGATCTGGTGGCCTGTAGTAACGGCTTCAATCGTTGTTGAAGCGGAAGAAGCGACCGAAGTCACCACTATACGAACACATCATGATCTGATGGTCTGTAGTAACGACTTCAGTCGTTGTCAAAGCGGAAGAAACGACTGAAGTCGCCACTACGTAATGAAGGAGGTGTCCCTGTGCCCATGGTCACCATTGCCGACACGATCCCGGGCCTCGAGCCCGCGCTGGAGGGAATCTTCGCTCCTCACGGCGGCGTCGAGGCTGTGATCCCCAAGAATGGCACGACCATCTACGTCAAGCCCAACGGCATCCACTTCACCCCCCACACGCACACCGACCCCGCCGTCCTCGAAGCGCTGCTGGCCTACCTGCGCGACCACGGCTACACCCGCCTGGCGGTGATGGAAAGTTGCACCGGCGGCAATTTCACCCGGCTGGTGTTCAAGGTCACCGGCTACACGGACATCTGCCGCCGCTATGAGGCCGAGCCGATCTACCTGGACGAGGGGCCGACGGTCGAGGTGTACCTGCGCGATGGGACCCACGCCCGCGTCTCCCGCCGCCTGCACGATGAGATTATCCAGCGGGACGGCAATTTCTACATGAGCCTGCCCAAACTGAAGACCCACTCGATGGGAACGGTGACGCTGGGGGTGAAGAACCAGCAGGCGTTTCCCGTCGACGCCGACCGGATGGAATATCACTCTCACGGAACGCTTCACCGGCGGCTGGCAGCGCTCTACGCCCTCACCCAGCCCGATTTCTGCATCATTGAGGGGCTGACCGGTACCGCCCACGGCCATTTCCCGCCCACGGCACTGCTGAACGAATGTCTGGTGCCGATGAACCTCCTCATCGGCGGACCGGACACACTGGCGGTGGACGTGGTGGGGGCGCGAGTGCTGGGCTACAGCCTGGAGGAGGTCGAGCACCTGCGACTGTGCGCCGAGTGGGGGCTGGGCGAGGGGGACATCGCGCGCATTGACGTGCGCGGCGTACCGCTGAACCGCTTCACCGAACGTCTGCCTCATAAGTTACTGGGCCGCTTCCACCCCGACGTGCGCTGGGTGGTCGGGCGCACGAAGGCCTGCGTCGAGGGTTGCCGGGGGAACTCCGAGTGCATCCAGGAGATGCTCTACAACGACTACCATGGCAAGGGAGGATGGACGCTGGTCTGCGGTTCCGGCTTCGAGGAGGCCGACCTGGACGAACTGCCGGGCGACATCCTGATCGTGGGGCCGTGCGCTTGCGAGGAGGTCGGGGACCTGCTAGCGCAGCGCTACCCCGGCCGGCGCATCTACAGGGTGACCGAGCACAACGACCTGATGACCAACACCCGCTACCAGGCCCGTCTGATGGGCGTGACACCAGTGATGATGGTGCCGCTCAACCCGCTCGTCTCCGCCTTCACGCTGCTCCAGGCGAAGTTGCGCGGGCTGACGGCGCGGGTGCCGCCGCTGTTGGGTTGAGGCAGGAGCAAGGCCTGGCACCGGCATCCGGAGCCTGACACAGAATCGGCGTCCTGGGGATCGTCGTCGGCACGCCGAGGATGCTGGTTGTGCCCACCCTGTGATGATGGCCGAACGTTCTTACTGTCCACTGTCAACACCCAACTGATCCATCAGTCGAAATCATCTCATTCAAGCTCAGGGATTTGCATGTTGCCGTCCCCCTCTCGAACTCGTCACTACAAGAGCTTTTTCGTGCTTGGTCCAGTGTGGGATGGTTTCCTCCGTTGTGATGTTGGGCGTTTTATCTCCGCCTCGACCGACACTCTTCCCCTGGCAGCCAGGAAACAGCCAATGCCCCCACCTGAACCCAGGTCGAGCACCGTTTCGCCCGGCTGGAGTTCGGCAATCGCCGTGGGGTTACCACAGCCTAGCGCGATGTCGGCCACGCTGTCCGGCAGGTTGGTGAGTTCCTCAGCCGAGTAGAACCTGGTATCAGCGTTTGTGTTCTGATTCGAGGGCTTGCCAACCCCCTGTTCGTAGACCGGGGTAGAAGCAGAGAAACCTCGTAATAATTGACAAAATCACTCAACTATTGTATAATCACTGCTAATCGAGGGATGGTATGATACGAATTTCAACACGCGGGCGGTACGCGCTGCGGGCGATGGTAGACTTGGCCCTGCATGCTGACGAGGAGCCGGTCTTGCGCCAGGACATTGCCGAGCGACAGGGGATTTCGACCGACTACGTGGCCCAGTTGTTCCGGCGGCTCCGCGCGGCGGGGCTGGTGAAGGGGGTGAAGGGGCCAGGTGGCGGGTACCGGCTGGCCCGCGATGCCGAGACAATCCGCGTGGGGGACGTGGTGCGGGCAGTGGAGGGCCCTGTCGCGGTGGTGCATTGCATCGTCCCGGGTGACGAGCCCTCCTGCAATCGTGTGGATCGCTGCGTAACCCGTCTGCTCTGGAAGCGGCTGTCGGAAGCAATGACAGAGTTTCTTGATTCGGTCACGCTGAAGGATTTGTGTGACCAGACACAACAATTTGCTCAAACCCGAGGGGTAGAAGGATGATGAGAATCTACGATGATATCACCAGGACCATCGGGAACACGCCGCTGGTGAAATTGAACCGGGTGATGGAGGGGCTACAAGCCACGGTGCTGGCCAAGTTGGAGTCCTTCAACCCGCTGAGTAGCGTGAAGGACCGCATCGGCGTGAGCATGATTGAAGCGGCAGAACAGGCGGGCCTGATTCGAGAGAACACTGTGATCCCAGAGCCTACGAGCGGCAACACAGGTATTGCACTGGCGTTCGTCTGCGCTGCCAGGGGCTACCGGCTCGTCCTGATGATGCCCGACACGATGAGTCTTGAGCGTCGCCGCCTGCTGCAGGCACTGGGGGCAGAGTTGACCCTGACCCCAGGCGCGGAAGGGATGCCGGGCGCGGTGCGGAAGGCCGAGGAGATCTGGCGCGACACCGGCGGAAAGGTGGACGTCGTGGTAGCAGGCGTGGGGACCGGCGGCACCATCACCGGCATTGCCGAGGTACTCAAGCCGCACAGGAAGAGCTTCCAGGTCATTGCAGTTGAACCGGCTGCCTCCCCAGTCCTCTCCGGTGGCGAGCCCTGCCCGCCGTTTCTGCCGCCTTGCAGGTGGCAGCCAGGCCGGAGAACTCGGGCCGGCTCATCGTCGTCATCCTGCCCGATACGGGGGAGCGGTACTTGAGCACAGGGCTCTTCAACAATGAGTGAACTGGACCGCTACTCGCGGCAAACCCTTCTACCTGAGATCGGTATCGCCGGGCAGGAACGACTCCTGGCGTCGTCGGTGGCGGTCGTCGGTTGTGGGGCCCTGGGGACGGTCATCTCCAGCACGCTGGTGCGAGCTGGGGTAGGCAGAGTCAGGATCATAGACCGCGACTACATCGAACTGAACAACCTGCAGCGGCAGATCCTCTTCGATGAGGAGGACATCGCCAGGGGGCTGCCCAAGGCCATCGCCGCCGCCGAGAAACTGAAGAAGGTGAACTCTCAGGTCGAAGTGGAGCCTGTCGTGGCCGACGTCAACCCCGATAACGTCGAGCGGCTGATCGGAGACGTGGACTTGATCCTGGACGGCACGGACAACTTCGAGACCCGCTTGCTCATCAACGATGCCTGTGTCAAGCATACCATCCCCTGGATCTACGGAGCGGTGATCAGCACCTATGGGATGACGATGAGCATCATCCCTCACCAAACACCGTGCTTTCGTTGTTTCCTGCCAGAGATGCCGCTACCGGGAAGCACACCCACCTGTGACACGGTCGGGGTACTGGGCGCGGCGGTGGGTGTCATCGCCTCGCTGGAAGTAGCCCAGGCGCTCAAATTCCTCACACACCCAGAAGAGCCACTGCAGTCCAAGCTCATCTACCTCGACGTCTGGACAGGCACCTGGGAAGAGATGCAGATGCGTAAGAACGAGACCGCCTGCCTAACCTGTGACCTGGGCCAGTACGAGTTTCTGGAGGCCAAGGGAGGCCATCGTGTCATCACTCTCTGCGGTCGAGATGCAGTACAGATCAGCCCGCGCGCGGGAGTCGCGCCCTCTTTCCCTCGACTGGCCGACCGACTGCGCGCTGTCGGTGAAGTCCACTACAACGATTTCTTATTGCGCTTTCGCGCTGATCGCCACGAGTTGACCATATTCCCTGATGGTCGCACCATCGTGAAGGGCGTTGGCGATGAGGCAGAGGCCAAGACCGTGTATGCCCGGTACGTTGGCTTGTGAGACCTGCTGGCAGATGCGCGTGACTGCAATGACGGTGGAAGATAGTGACCGAGAGACGAGAACCAAAACTAACCGAACAAATTGAAGGAGGGCAGTGGGTGGCGGCACGGCCCTGGCCTTGCAGCGAGAATAGAGACCGGTGCTGGCCGCAGAGGGACTGGCGGCGGGCGTCGGTCCGCACTGCGGCGAGGTCATCCTCCTGCGCATGGGAGAGAATTATGAGCGATATGGATAAAGACTTCTGGAACGATGCTTACAGGCAAGAGCCAAATCAGGTGATGATCCCTGATCTTCTTCTTGACCAGGAACTTGAGGGCCTTTCTGTAGGGACTGCGTTGGACCTTGGTTGCGGTTCGGGCCAGAATGCCCTGAAGTTGGCGGAGCGAGGATGGTCGGTCGTTGGAGTCGACTGGGCGGAACACGCTGTCGAGCTCGCGGCAAGATCCGCCCAGGAAAAGAGTCTCGACGCGACGTTCTACGTTGGCGACACCACTACTTGGGAGCCACCGGTTAAGTTTGATCTCGTTATCAGTACCTACGCTCTCCCTGGTGGCGATGACAGCAAACGAACCCTGCAAACAGCACTGAAATCGCTGGCTCAAGAGGGAACGCTGTTGGTTGCGGAGTGGGACAGGTCTATGAGCAAGGTCTGGGGCTTCGCCGGGGACGAACTGCTGTCCCCCGAACAGATTGCTGAACTTCTCCCAGGGCTAGAGATTGAGAAAGCTGAAGTCAGGCATCTGAAGAACGTTTTTTCTTCAGCCGACGATCGGCGCGCATACAAAGGGACGTCCGCAAACGTTGCGTTCGTTAGGGCTCGGAAACCGTAGTCGGCACCAACGTCGTGGGCCTGGGGCTGATCAAGAAAATTGCCCTCAATGGACGGGGGGTGGAGGTTCGTATGGTGCTGACCTCCCCCGCCTGCCCGCTGGCGGGACACCTGGTCGAACAGGTCCGGCGCAAGGTCAGAAGTGTGACGGGCGACGAGCCGGTCGAAGTGGTGCTTGTGGACGAAGCCTGGAGTTGGAACGATGCTGCACCACGCTCAATTTGGGGGGACGGAATGTGAAACGCATCTCTATCTATATGGATCACAACGCGACAGCGCCGCTGCGGGAAAAAGTGTTGGAGGCGATGTTGCCGTACCTGCGGGAGGAGTTCGGCAACGCTTCGAGCCTGCATTCCTTCGGCATCCGGGCACGCAGAGCAATTGAGACAGCACGAGAGAAGGTGGCGGCAGTATTGGGGGCGCAGCCGCGCGAGATCATCTTCACCGGATGTGGGACGGAATCCGACAACCAGGCCATCAAGGGGGTGGCCTTTGCCAACCGGAGCAAGGGCGACCACATCATCACCTCGCGCATCGAACACAAGGCGGTGTTGCAGACCTGCCAATACCTGGAGAAGCAGGGTTTCCAGGTCACCTACCTGCCGGTGGACGAGTACGGCGTGGTGAACCCCGACGACGTGGCGCGGGCGATCACCGACCAGACGGTGCTGGTGAGCATCATGTTCGCCAACAACGAGGTGGGCACGATCCAGCCCATCGCCGCCATCGCGCAGGTCTGCCGGGAGAGGGGAATCTACTTCCACACCGACGCAGTTCAGGTGGTGGGCAAGTTGCCGGTTGACGTGGGCCAACTCGGCGTGGACCTGCTCTCGCTCTCGGCGCACAAGTTCTACGGCCCCAAGGGAGTCGGGGCGCTGTACGTGCGCAAGGGCGTGAAGATTGACCCGCTGCTGCACGGCGGGCACCAGGAGCGGGGACGCCGGGCGGCTACGGAGAACGTGGCCGGCATCGTGGGGCTGGGCAAGGCGATTGAACTGCGGTTGGGGGAGATGGAAGCGGAGGCGAAGCGGCTGACGGCGCTGCGGGAACGGCTCTACGATGGGCTTGCGGCGCGCATTGACCACATCTACCTGAACGGTCATCCCACCGAGCGCTTGCCGGGCACGCTGAACCTGTGTTTCGAGTACGTCGAGGGCGAGGGGATTATCATGGGGCTGGACCTGGTCGGGGTGGCAGTCTCCAGCGGCTCGGCGTGTACCTCGGCAACGCTTTCGCCTTCGCACGTGCTGCTGGCGATGGGGGTGCATCCTGCGGTGGCACAGGGTTCAATCCGCTTCAGCCTGGGGCGGGGGAACACCGAGGAGGACGTGGACTACGTGCTGGAGACGTTGCCGCCGATTGTCGAGCGGCTGCGCGCGATGTCCGTGTTCTCGGAGCAGTCGCCCTTCCCGGAGGAAGCAGGTCCCCAGCGACGGGGGCATTGACGTCTTCATTGACATCTTGAGGAGACCATACAATGGCAGAATTCGGCTGGTACAGTGAGAGAGTGCTGGAGCACTACCAGAACCCGCGCAACGTGGGGAAGATCGAGGACGCCGACGGCACGGGCGTGGTGGGCAACCCGGTCTGCGGCGATATGATGATGATCACAATCAAGGTCCGCGATGACCGGATCGAGGACGTGAAGTTCAAGACCTTCGGCTGCGGTGCGGCCATCGCCACGACGTCTATGGTGACCGAACTGGTCAAAGGGAAGACGCTCGAAGAGGCGCTGCAGATCACCAACCGGGACGTGGCCGAGGCGTTGGACGGCCTGCCGCCCATTAAGATGCACTGTTCGCTGCTGGCCGAGGAGGCGATCAAGGCAGCAATTGAGGACTACCAGGGGAAAATGAACAATGCCCAATGACCAACACATCCAATCTACGACCAGCACCATCACCTGGGCGAATCGCTGGGATCGTTTCCTGGCGCGCTGGAGCGTCAACCGCAGCGACCATCGGGTCGAGCCGGGGCTGTACGCCCTGGGCAACCCCACGCCGGATTCGTCCGTTTTTGTCACCGCCAACTACACGCTCAGCTTTGACGCGCTGCGATCGGCACTGGCCGGGATTGACGGCTACATCCTGGTTCTGGACACCCAGGGCATCAACGTTTGGTGCGCCGCTGGCAAGGGCACCTTTGGTACCGACGAGTTGGCGCACCGGATCGAAGCGACCGCGCTCCACGACGTCGTCCGCCACCGCGTGCTGATCCTGCCCCAACTGGGCGCAGCCGGAGTTGCTGCCCACGAGGTCAAGAAGCGGTCAGGGTTCAGGGTCGAATACGGCCCGGTGCGGGCGGCAGATCTGCCAGAGTATCTCCAGACCCACCGGGCCACGCCGGAGATGCGCCAGGTACGCTTCACCCTGCGCGACCGCCTGGTCCTGATTCCGGTGGAGCTGGTTCATGTCCTGTTGCCGATGTTGATTGCGGCGGTAGTTGTGTTCTTTGTCGGCGGTCTCTGGGCGTCTGCGGCCGTCGTCGCGTCCATCCTGGCCGGTGTGGTTCTGTTTCCCATCCTGCTGCCCCGGCTCCCGACCCGCGACTTCAGCAGCAAGGGGTTTGTCCTGGGTGGGATGGTGGCGCTCCTCTTCGCCCTGGGGTTGTTCTTGCGTAGCCCAGATGCAGCATGGTGGCTGCGGGCCGGTGGGGCGCTGACGTACCTGTTGCCCTTGCCACCGGTGACCGCCTACCTGGCGTTGAACTTTACCGGCTCGACAACGTTCACATCCCAGAGTGGGGTCCGGCGCGAGATATTCACCTACGTCCCCATCATGGCCTGGATGTTTGGGATAGGCATTGTGCATGTCTAGGAAGTTATACGCGGGATGCTAATTGTGGGTGGCGTTTACCGTGGAAGAGAATGAAGCGCTTGATCCAGTCACATAGGCTTGTTCGGTACGGATGGAGTAGCCCTTGAGACGTATGGCGTCACGAACGCGATCCAAGAGACGTTTGGAACGGTGTTGCACTGCTCCTCCTGAAAACGGATTTGCGTGACAGTGGTTTCTGCTTTATACTATGCGCGATCAAGATGAGAATCTACTATACAAGGCAATTCCGGAAATGTAAACGATAGCGATAGGTAGGAGGACTCTCTCTAGCACGTGTGTTCTAGTGCTGGCGTGGGACTCCGCCTACTAATAGTTAGGAATTTTGATCTGTACGAAGCAAGTATATTAGCCTATACCCAAAACCCAAGAAGCTACGCCGAATTTAACTCCGCGGCATGCAGGATCAATACCAAAAATCGACCCAACCAAAGCAAAGTGCCAACTCCCAGACAGATTTTTCCCTAAAACAACGACAGCTTTGTCTCCGCTGCCGCACGATTGTATCTCCGTCTGACATATTTGTGCGACATTTCACCCCTATAATTGGCAGCAATGAGGGAAATACCCTCAAAAAACCAATAAACTAAATGAGGTGAAACAATGAAAAACAAGAAACTGTTGAATACGAATGTCGTACTGATGTTGGCGTTGATTGCCGTCGTGTTAGCAGCCGTTGTTAGCGGCTGTTCAAGTGATGCCGGAACCGGCGAAAGCCAAGACTCGGGCAGCCCCACGGTGAGTTGGGGTGAACACGAACGCGGTGGCGGCGAAGGAGGCGGCGAATACCGCGATGAAGAGTCAGGCGCTGCACTTGCTCTAAACGAGATATACGATGTGGTCCGAAACGGTGCCCGACTGATCTTGACCTACGATGCGCAAAGCAATTCCTTCAACGGCACGGTGGAAAACACCACAGGCAATACCTTGAAACAAGTTCGGGTTGAAGTTCACTTGTCAAACGGAATAGAACTTGGCCCAACGACCCCGGTTGACCTCGCTCCCGGTGAAAAGGTAGATGTGACACTACCAGCAGCAAGCCAGGCGTTTGACGGGTGGACCCCCCATGCTGAAGTTGGTGGTGGTGAAGGTGGCGGCGAACACGGTAGCGGCGGTGAAGGAGGCAGCGGTTAAATGCGACCAAGGCGAATGATGCTGATGCCTTCGATTTAGAAGCGAACAGCAGTTCATTCGCAGACATGTACGATACTCAGACGCGGTGCTCAACAGGCATCGCGTTTGAGTTGTTTCATTTGAGTATTGATATGAACCGCACGATTTTGATTGTTGAAGATGATACACGGATCGCTAACTGGGTGAAGGTTTATTTTGAGCGGGCGGGGTTTTCGGCCGAAGTTGCCCACGACGGCGAGACAGGACTCGCCCTTGCCCGCACCCTTGCCCCCGACCTGATTGTGCTTGATTTGATGCTCCCCCGCCTCGATGGAATAGAGCTTTGCCACATCTTGCGCCGCGAATCGGACGTTCCCATCATCATGCTCACTGCCAGGGATGCACACGCCGACCGCATCAACGGGTTGGAAAGCGGCGCGGATGACTATGTCGTCAAACCGTTCGACCCCGAAGAAGTCGTGGCCCGCGCCCAAGCCGTGTTGCGACGTGTCAATGACAAAGTTCAGCAAATTCTGACTTGTGGCAACGTCACCATCGATGAAACGACACAGCGCGTGACGATTAACGAGCAACCGATCAACTTGAGTCACGCACAATTCGCCCTGCTCGCCGCCTTCATGCGTCATCCGAACCAGGTGCTCACACGCGACCAGCTAATCGCCCTCGCCTTCAACAACGATTTTGATGGGTTTGATCGTGCCATCGACAATCACATTCATCGTCTGCGTAAGCAACTTACTGTAGATGGTCACCAGCCGATTCAAACCGTCTATGGTGCTGGCTACAAATTTGTCGTGGAGGATGTATGATGTCGTTACGCTGGCGCTTTCTGGGCGCATTTATCCTGATCGTTGTCCTCACCGTCTTGCTTAGTGTGAGTGTTGGGTACTATACAACGCGGGGGCGATTGGGCGCATTTATAGCCGAGCTCAGTAGCGATGAAGCAAACAATTTAGCCCAGAATTTGAGTCAGGAGTATACCTTGATAGATGGCTGGGAAACGTTGGAAGTAGCTCTGCTTGAGGCAGGTTATCTCTACGATGAGGTATTGGTAGAGGAGAGGTCCGAGGAAGTTGAAGAAGGGACCTTTGAGTTCTTCCATAAAGACCCTATACGTGTTGTCATCGTTGATGTCGAGGGATATGTCTTACAAGATAACTTTTCCGAGCTGGTACGGGGTGAGGTCGCACCAGAATTGGATGGACAGCGTGCCACCATATTCGATCTACACACCCGCCAGCCTGTGGGATTTGCTTATGTCGATGTGAATCGTGAATTTTTGGCGGCCGAATCGCATGGATTTCTTCAAGGCATGCTTTACACCACAACCATTGGCGGACTGCTGACTGCTGCCATCGCCCTCTTGCTGGCCGCTTGGCTCTCCAGACGCATCACCGCCCCTGTCACAGCACTGACCCAAGCCACCCAAGCGATTGCCCAACATGGCAATACTGCCTTGCTCCCTGTCACTTCCTCTGACGAACTGGGGCAGATGAGCGTGGCATTCAACCAGATGGCAACTGCCCTGCAAACACAGCGCGACTTGCGCAAGCGGCTGATCAATGATGTCTCGCACGAACTCAACACGCCGCTGAGCTTCATCCGATTGGAAGCAACTGGACTGCGCGATGGATTGCAAACGCCCACACGAGCGGCCGATAACATCATTCAGGAAGTGAATATGCTTCGCAATTTGGTGCGTGATTTGAACTGGCTGGCCGAAACCGATTCAGGCGAACTGCGGCTCACTGTCGAACCGTGCTCGATCTACCAATTGCTCGCCACCGAAGTGGAACGCTGGCAGCCACAAGCGCAAGCGCACCAGATCGCTTTATCGCTGCAACCGCTGCCAGAGTTGCCAATGCTCAATCTCGACCGGATGCGGATGAGTCAGGCGTTGGGCATTGTCATACACAATGCGCTTCAGCATACGGAGGTGGGCGGGCGAGTCACCGTTGCGGCAACAATGGAAATAGGCAGGTATGTGGGGATTTCGGTGACAGATGATGGGGTGGGGATTGATTCGGCCGATTTGCCCCACATCTTCAACCGCTTCTACCGCACCGACCAATCCCGCAGTCGCGTCACAGGTGGCACGGGGCTGGGGCTGGCCATCGCCCGCGCCATCATCGAGGCGCACCACGGCACGATTGCCGTCACCAGCGACGGGCTTGGACAGGGGACAACCGTGCGGTTCGATCTCCCCTCGCATTAAATGACAACAACCAACCAGCCTCACATTCATGCTGATCTGCGCGATCATCAGCGAAATTTTTTCGTTTACCTATGACACTGACAAGGTATACTTGTGACAATCGCTCTCATTCTGATTCGAGTGCCAGGAGGATCATAATGATTGCTGCATCTACACTCAACACACTCCGATACGATCCAGAGCTGTGCATCGGCTGTGAGATGTGCGTCATCGTCTGCCCGCATGCTGTGTTTGCTATGAACGGCCGCGTGGCCCAACTCGTCCGCCCAGGAGCGTGTATGGAGTGCGGGGCCTGCCAGCTCAACTGCCCGGCGGGTGCAATCACGGTGGATAGCGGCGTGGGGTGTGCTGCCGCCATGATCTGCGCCGCCCTGCTTGGCAAGAAAGAGGTTTCCTGCGGGCCTGAAACCGGATCGTCGTGTTGTTCCGCAGACAAGTAATCAGTGACGGTTAGGAGGGGGCGATGGCGGAGACGGTGGCTGACTGGCTGCGGAAACTGGAATCGAGTCTGGCGGGTGTGCGTTCCCACGCGGCCTGGCAACTGGGACGGCTGGGCGATGCCAGCGTGGTACCGGCTCTGATCCGGCTCCTACAGGCGGATGAGAACGAGGATGTACGCTGGACGGCAGCCTGGGCGCTGGCCGAACTGGGAGACGAGGCTGCGATCCCGGCGCTCAAAGTAACCAGCCAGACGGATGAGAGCGACGAAGTTCGTTCGCGGGCCTGGGAGGCCCTGCGGATGCTGAGAGGCGAAGCATGAATCCGAAGGCAATCGCTCTACTTTATAGTGATGCGGAGGGAGATGAAGTACAGGTGCACTATTGGACAGACTGCGCTGCTTTGAATGAAGCGATCCTGGTCTCGCCACTGGGTGAGGATAATCTGACCAGGTTACGAATCTAGCACAGCAGAGAAACGTCTGGGAGGACGAGGTTCCCTGCCGACCGCCCGTCGGCAGGGAACCCTTTTTCTGTACCCGCCATTTAGCGGGTGTGGAAACAGGCCAAACCCCTCTGGTCACCGCGCAACTGCTGTGATACGATGGAAGCATAATAACCAGGAGGTTGAAACGATGATTACACGGCGAATTTGGTTGCCGGTAGCGATACTTACTGCGTTGATGCTGCTCGGGACGGCCTGCTCCCAGGCCCCGGCATCGGTCTCTTCACAGAACGCCGGTGGTTACGTTGACGTCACCGTGGAGCAACTGACCAGGATGCTTGAGCTTGAGCTTGAGAACGAGGACTTTACCCTGGTCAACGTCCACATTCCTTATGAGGGCGAAATCCCTCAGACCGACCTGTTCATCCCCTTCGACGAGATCACGAACCACCTGGATGAACTCCCGGATAAAAACGCGACCATCGTCCTTTATTGCCGCAGTGCCTCGATGAGTGCTTCGGCAGCCGAAACGCTGGCCTCGTTGGGTTACACCAACGTGATGGAGGTAGACGGGGGAATGAGGGCCTGGGAGGCGGCCGGTTACGAGTTGTTGAGACGATGAAACGAGACAAGGAGGACAATGATGCTTGCTTCTGCATTGATTACGCTGCGGGAAGGGTTGGAAGCCGCCTTAATTGTGGGCATTGTGTTGAGTGTGCTGCGCAAACTGGGACGCACAGATCGCAGTAGGCCGGTGTGGGCCGGTGTGGTGGTGGCCATTGTCGTGAGCGTCGCCGCTGGTCTGGCGCTCAACCGGCTGGGAGTGGCCTTTGATGGGCGTGGCGAGGAGATCTTCGAAGGGGTGGCGATGCTGCTGGCCGCCGGGGTGCTGACCTGGATGATCTTCTGGATGCAGCGCCAGGGGCGGCAGGTCCAGGCCGGACTTGAGTCGGACGTGCGCCGGGCTGCCACCATCGGCAGTGCGTGGGCTTTGTTCAGCCTGGCATTTGTGGCTGTCGTGCGGGAAGGGATCGAGACAGTGCTCTTTCTGACGGCAGCCGCCTTCAGCGCGACCCCCACACAGACCCTGGTCGGCGCTGCGCTGGGGCTGATCGTCGCCGTGGCGCTGGGCTGGCTGATGTTCGCTGCGGGCAAACGGCTGGACGTGCGCACCTTCTTCCGCGTGACAGGCGTGCCGCTGATACTCTTTGCCTCCGGGCTGGTGGCGTATGGTGTGCACGAACTCCAGGAGGCGGCGTTGCTTCCCACCTTCGTCGAGCACGTGTGGGACGTGAACTATATCCTCGACGAGCACAGCGCGGTGGGAACGTTCCTCAAGGCGCTCTTCGGCTACAACGGCAACCCGTCGCTGCTGGAGGTGATCGCCTACGGCGTCTATTTCGTCGGCGTCGGCGCAGCTGGCTGGCAGCGGGGCCGGACGATGGTTCCACTGCGGAAACCGGTGCTTAAACTCTTGAAGAGAGGAGGTGAGGCAAGATGAAGATGGTAAAGGATCCAGTCTGCGGGATGATGGTGGACCTCGAAACGGCTCCGGCCAAGGCCGAGTACCAGGGGCAGACCTACTACTTCTGCGCCCCGGGCTGCAAGGCTGCCTTCGACAAGGATCCCGAGAAGTACCTCAAGAAGGGCGAGGAGATGCACGACCACGGTATGTGCCACTGCTGCTGATCTCATTCTCGCCCAGAGGGGCGACTGTCCTGGCAATTGTGTGAAAAGCGTCGTCCGGGAGGTCGCCTCCTCCTCTGGAACGCCAGAGGAGTTGTCATACCCCATGAGCAAAATGAGCAAAGAGCGAACTGGACACAGGTCCCTTCAATCGCGCCTGCTTGGTCGCATCTCCAGGCGACGGGATGTAGCGCATATCTTCGCTGTGCAGAACACCGGCACTGCCGACCTGGTGATCAGCAACCTGGTCACTTCGTGCGACTGCACTGTGGCAGAACTGTCGAGCAGCATCATCCCGCCGGGCCAGCGCGCCGACCTGACGGTGACCTTTGACCCCGACTTTCACGAAACCCGAGGGGAGGTGGTGCGGCTGGTGTGGTTTGCCACCAACGACCCCACCCGTTCAATCTCTTTTCACCCGCCCCCCTGCTCTCACGGGCCGCCGGATCCTCAAACTCCTGCCATCCCAAAAGTTCCTTTTCCTCAGGGCTTTGCCCAGGAAAACCAGGCCCAACATAATCGGCACTTCCCAAAACAGGCCCATCGTGGTTCCCAACGTCGCATACGAACCCACGCCATACATGGCTACCGCAGTGGCAATGGCGATCTCAAAATGGCTTGATGACCCGATGATGACCGTGGTAATGGCTTCCCTGTACTCTAATCCAAAGGCTTTGGTGATCAGAAGATTGAATCCAACCACAACGACAAAGCCAAGCAGTAGCGGAGCCGAGACCAACAACAACTGATCAAAGTGATCGATCAAAACCTGTCCGTTTAGCGAAAAGAGCACAATGAGCGTCATCAGAAGAGCCCCAATAGCAATCTTTCCGACGATGGGGCGATATGTATTCTCGAACCACGATTCTCCCTTGGCCCTAATCAGAATCCTCTTACTTATGATTCCGAGGATCAATGGAATTCCGATGAAGACAAGGACAGAAACAGCCAGGAGTACCCGGTCTATAGGGATGTTCTGAATTCCCGTCAATAGTGAAACCATCGGAACGTAAAGCACCATGATGGTGATGGTATTCAGGCTCGTGTTGATCACATTTTGCTCCTGGTTCCCTTCGGCCAGCTTGCCCCAGACGAGGACCATCGCAGTACATGGACTCGAACCCAGCAAGATCACAGCCACAATGAGTTGCTCGTTGCCTCTCAAGAACAGATACGCCAGCCCTGCCGCCACCAAAGGCGCGACCACCCAGTTTGAAAACAGGCTCAGTATGATCGGCTTGGGATTGTTCTTCAGTTTCTTTAGTTCAGATACTTGCAGATTCAGCAAGGCTGGATACATCATCAGAAACAAACAGATGCCAATGGGAATGGAAATACCACGGATTTGCCAGGAATCAATGGCTTCACTTATCCCAGGTACTGTTCGGGATAGCACGACTCCGATGATCATACAAAGCGCAACCCACAGGGCGAGATACTTTTCAAACTTGCTCATTATTTTGCCTCCTTGTATTTTTGCTGATCGCTCCCTCAGCATTGATTACACTTCTTGGGCCCGCACGATGGCACCCGCGGCTGGATACGGTTGACATCCAAAAGGTGGCCTATAGCCTCGTTCAACTCCACCAAAGCCTCTCTATCTATTGAGTGATAAACCCAGCGTGCATCGTCAGGGTCGCGCTCGCTTTGAACCAGCCCGATCTCACGCAGGATGCGCACGTGGTGTGAGATCAAGCTGAGTGATAGTCCAAGCCGCCCGGCTATCTCGCAGTTACACTGAACTCCCTCCATGAGCATGTCAAAGACGCTCAGGCGCGTGGGATGGTTGAGCGCCTTGAGTGTTTGCGCTAGAGTTTGTTTTTTCATGATCCAACATGACCTCACGATTCCTGCTCGATGACTCCACAGCATGCAGTATATAGTTTAACACACGTTGAATTATATCATAGCAGCCCATTTGTGTCAATTCAGATATTGATCCTGCCGACCTTTTGGTTGAGGCGGCGTATTGCTCGCTCCTCAACTGACGGGAATCCTCCCTCCACACCCGCCAAACGGCGGGGGTGGAAACAGGCCAGATTCCTCTAGTCGCCCCTTGGCTATGGTGATACAATCAAGTTACCATAGACAAATAGGAGGTCAAGAATGATGATGGGATTTGGTTTTCTGGGGATACTTCTCTTGGGCGGCCTTGTGCTCGCCTTCCTCATCGGGGGTGTGGCTGCGGTGCCCCGCCAGGCAGGGGACACGCGCTGGTTCGGCGGACAGCGCCAGCCGACGGCGCGTCAGGTGCTGGACGAGCGGTTCGCCCGGGGGGAAATCGGTCGAGAAGAGTACGAGGCGATTCGCGCACAGATTGAACGATAGGAGGAAGCGAGATGGGATTCTGCTGCAACGGTTTTGGCTGGGGAGGCCTGATGCCCTGGGGAGGGACCTGGGGCGGCCTGATCCTAAATATAGTGTTCTTCGTGGGTGTGCTGGCTGTGCTGGGGGTAGGGACCATCTGGCTGGTCCGGCGACTCGGTCGCCGGCCACTGGATCCGGCGGCGGGTGTAGATCCCCTGGGGATCACCCGGAGGCGGCTGGCGGCAG
>Ga0208279_1000283_pt1 | contig 45351 bp, 72 predicted proteins | sample AntAceMetag02UKM_FD_184766 | JGI IMG/M metagenome (GOLD analysis project Ga0208279, IMG submission 184766) | Saline lake microbial communities from Ace Lake, Antarctica - Antarctic Ace Lake Metagenome 02UKM (SPAdes) (version 2) | ecosystem: Environmental > Aquatic > Non-marine Saline and... | reverse complement strand
ACCTTACTTCTTCCTTATTGTGTGAGAATACATCTCCAGTAGGCTTAAAAACCTCTTCATCTATTCCGTTATATATAATCACTCCCTCACGCTCTATGAAGTCCATTAAGTACCCCCTAGCCCACTCGCATTGCCACACTACCATATCCGCTCTCTGTGCAAACTCTTTTAGTCTGCTTGTTCCTGTGTTTCTGTTCCTACTATTTCTTGGTACATTGTCTAATCTAACCACAAGCTTCTTATCCAAACTCTGTATCTTATCTACCGTCTGCCTTGTTACCATTGTCACTCCTGCTAGTAGACATACATCCGCTTCTTCTACTGTATTAACCACCTCTATATCTGTATGCCTTCTCAACCCCTCTTCTAAATTATGCCTAAAAGAAAAGCCTCCACCAAATTGCTGTTTTGAATCACACGGTAAATTTACTTTTATTGATTTCATTGTTTTTTGCCTCCATAATTGTCGGTCTTTATATGACAATCTTTACATAATGTTATACCATTATCAACATCAAAAGCCAATTCAGGATGTGTAGCTTTCGCTTTTATGTGGTGCGCTTCTAAATAACATCCTTTAAGATTGCATTCTTGACAAGTATAGTCATCCCTTTCAAAAACCGCTTTTCTCCATACCACATATCTTGAGTCGTCTTTCAACATTTGAGATAAACTTCTTACTCCTCCCCGATAATTCCAAGGTTTACAACCCTTTTTAAACCACCCCTTTTCTCCACCTCTAAAAAATTCATGTCCTTTTTTAAATTGAGTACGCCCACTTTTTTCACTATAATTTTTCCTCATTTTTTCCTTAGCCTCTTCTGTATGAGGGATACAATGTTTGAGTGGATTTCCTTTTGCCGCACAAGAACCAGAACAGAATTTTCTTTTTAAAGCCCACGATTTGTACTTAACAGAAAAATCATTTCCACAAAACTTACACTTAATTACATACATGACTCAAGTTTACACACTTATTTCAAAAAGTCCAACCTGTTCTTTTTTATGTTACCTTCATCTATCTATTATCTTTTCTTTCGCATACTTTATTACATTCTCTAAAGTTCCCCAAAGTCCTAGCTTATCCAACTCCTCTGAATGACCCCATATGTTAATGTATCCCCCTCTTATTGACACCTTGTCTATTACCTCTCTTGCATAATCTTCTATAGACTTGCCCCCATACTCTTCTCTATTAAAAATATGAATAGTCCCAGGTAGAAAATATGCATCTTCTTTGGTTGTTATCCCTGGTTTTCCTGTCGTTCTCGCATTTACATATCCTGCTCTTGCCACTTCTTCCTTCACTCTTTCATCTGCTCTTCCCCTTGGATAACAGAAACTTTCTATATTGTGTCCTAACGCTGTTTCTATTAAATCTTTAGACGACTGTATCTCTTTCCACAACGCTTCATCGTGCAATTTCTTTAAGTCATTTGGATGGCTTATAGTATGACTCCCAATCTTATGCCCTCTCTTATCTAAATCCTTAATCTGCTCCCAAGACAAATGCTCTTCTGTGCCAACATAATCTAACACAATATAAAACGTTCCCTTCATCCCGTACTTTTCTAACATACTTGCCACTCGTATATCTGCACTTCCTCCATCATCCCAACTAGAACAAAGTTCAACATCAGGTTTTCTATAAAAGTTAGCTTTAGTTAATCCCATTCCTTGTATTTTATCACAATTTTATTTATTCAACCCCTTTCGAATTTAATTAACCATCCCCAAACCCCGAAGGGTTCAGAGGGATTAATCATTTCTTTTTAATCGCTGCCTTTTTTATCTTTAACACTTCAAGCGCCAATTCACTTAAAAAATCAACACTGCCGTCTTGGTCTGTTAAGTTCTTAGCCAATTTCTTGGGAGTAATTCCTGCCCCTCTAGCAATAGCTATAACAAGAACTTTATCAAAGAAACTGTCTTTCATCATTCCATTTTTATTTTTACCAAACATTATTTTCACCTCCAGTCATTTTTTATTAATTTATAATTCTGCCTCAAACTCGCAAGAGCCCGATTTCGCTTCCAAAGCCGTTCCTATGCGGTTTAAGGACTCCAGTAGTGCTTTAAAGTCTTGAGGTGTCATTTTTTTAGATAAAACTTTTTAATCTTGAAATTACGATAATAAATTTTATAAGTAAAACCTACCATTTGAATAGTCTTTGCAGAATAAAACATTTTTTTGTTTATCTTGTTGCCAGAAAGGTCAATAACTCCTCTAAAGTCTTTATCTGGGATAGGAATACATTTACCAAAATCACTTGGGTTGATTTTTTTCTCAAAGGTTATATTTAGATTTTTGACTGGATATTTTTTTCTATTAAAGGTTAATTCAACACCTAAATCTGGAAATTTTTTAGATATAATTCTCATTCCTCCCCCCTTTCACATTCACATTGTTTGTAACCTGTAATTTCATCGTGGGTTGGGTCGGGTGCGGTAAAACCATTGTTTTCATAAATTGGTTCAAGAGGTTCATCTAATTGCCAGACTAACCAAACTACCACTAAATCTTTCATGTTATTTTTTATTTAATAATTCTTTGTTTTCACACATGTTACCAATCACTTCTATTGCCTCCCAACCTCCCCAAGCAATAGGCAAACCGTGATTAAAAGTAGCTTTGCCATCCCTTGACCTAACCTGCCATGCTCCACTCCTATTTTTTATTATGTCGCTAATGACAGCCTCTTCGCTATACTCTTTTTTAGATATCGCCCTAACAATATCTCCCTCGTATATTTCAACACCATTCTTATCATTAAATCCTGTATATTCCATAAAAACAATTTTATCTTTTTCCCAATCTGACTCAAAAGATGGAATAGACGTAAAATCATGTTTACAGACTGGCTCTCCTATATCCATGGTAAACACCGTTCCATCTCCCAATGTCGGATTAAACATGAATAACATAATTTCCGCTTTCTTGTTCCAAGCTCTAAATTTCATATCTCTCATCTTATTTTTTATTATTTGATAATTCTTCTACATCTTCATCATTGTCATCTAAGACTTTAACCATTTCGTAACTGTCTTCCACATACTCTTTAGGAAGTTCATAGTTTTCCGCTATCTCAACAGCATCTTGATAGCTTTTAGCTTCTTCTGCTGGTATCTCTAAATTTACGTTGACTATTACTTTCATTATTTTAATTATTTAGTAAGCCCCATTCTTTTATAATATCCAATCAATAACTTAATTGACCAAGATGGAAACTTACCCAACCACCATTTTGCTTCATATTGTAAAACATCATCAATAAGAACTCTATTCATACCAAATCTAGGTTTAAGTGGTCTTCCAGTTATAGTTGCCGTTTTTTCTTTCATGTATTTTATTTAATTTTTAATGACGAGATGTTAAATTCCGAAATCGGTTTAATCTCTGTGTGCATATCTCTTTCAATCCCCAATCCAAACGCGCCTTTGACACTCTCCAACTCACTTAAAGCAAAACTGCCCCACTCATCATTATGGTCGCCAAAAATACTGACATAACCAAAGAATATCTTTTGTTCCTCATCATACTCGGTAGCATACCAAGTTCCAACTCCTGTGGGGTTAAAAAACTTTACCACAACTAGGGGGTCTTTTTTATCCTCTTGTCTTCCAACTCTCTTAAAATCTTTTAGGTTTTCTTTCGTAAGTAACATCATTTGTTTATTTTTCTTTTATTAATTATATTATACTATTCATCAGCCCTTTTTACAACCAAGCGGTCTTCAAATTTGTATGTCAATCTCATTGCATCTTTTACTAAAGCAGGTATCTTTCCAAGCTCAACATAAGGTCCATATTTTATTTTGGAGGTCTTATATTTACCAATTTTTACATCTTCACAATACCAATAATTTATAATTGTTTCCTTTGCCAAAATTACCAAAACTCCTAATGTCTTTTCAAAATCTCCACTCTTCACTAATGAATTGCTTCTCATTCTTCCATTCAATTTCTTTAACACCTCTGCTTTTGTCTTCCCTGTGACCTCTGTAATGCCCCTAGAAACTTCTGCTCCGCCTTTTAACTTACCATAAGCCATCCCCTTCGCCATCACTTTTGTTTCTTTTTTTGATTCTAATATTTCTGCTATATGTTGCATATCCTACTGTAATTTCTAAACTATCTTAATAGTACCACAAGACCCCACCTTTGTCAAATAATCACCTATTTATTACTTCTACCTCTTGTGACTCTTGTATAACCAGGTCTGGTTAACGCATCCTGTATGCTCTCAACATGTTCATTAAACATTTTTGACCATTCTCCAGAATACACTCCTGTGAACTTTACTAATTTTTCAATCTGTCTCTTCGTAAACAGTCTCTCTACTTTTTTTCTACTCATTTGTTATATAAATTATTAATCCTAACAGCGTCCACATTGAACCTCTAAACAATCTCCCCTCGCCATACTCACCAATTGCATAAAAAACACAAAGCCCTATAATTCCCACATCAACCAACGCTGACTTAATCTGTTTTTTAATAGAGGAAAAATACTTCCTCACAATCTTCTCTTCATCAGTCATCAATATTACTAATTGCTAATATTTTTCGTCATTTCCAAAAAATCATCCTTGTCTAATACTACCACTTCTAAATCTTCATCGCTGAACTTCACAGACAGCATAGGTAAACGCTGGCCTAGTAAAGCCTCCCTACTAATTTTCTTCCACATTTTCTTAGTTATAGAGAATCTCTGTGCAGCAGAGGTCTTTGAATCTATCAGGAAGGTGTCTGTCCTTACATCACCCTTAGAATTGCCAGACACAAACACAGTACCATTTGGTGTTCTCATTATCATTGTCTCGTTTTTGTTCTGTAAACAATAAGAAGTCCCACGCCTTGCCCCATCTTTTACAGAAGATAGCCAGTGTCCTTTTGCTTTTTTAATTATTAAATAAAACTCTCCCCTATTATTCTCTCGCAACGAAGATGTAATGCCATGTGTGGCAAACAATCCCTGCAACTTACTCAAAGTTTTCCTCTTTCCATATAAAGCATTTTCACACCCATCTCCAAGCATCAACTCGGGCAAAAACACATCTGCAACTTGCCTATCAGACAATTGATAAAGCCAAAATGGAAATTTGTCGGATTTTAATGAATATTTATTCAAAAATTCTTTGGGGGCCTTAATATAAAACTGAAAGTTGGGGTAATTGGCCTTAAATACACCATTAATTTTTCTTTTATACTTGCTAAATTCAATATTCTCTTTTTTTAACAAAGCTTCTATCCGTTTTACCATCTTTGGTTTTGATTGATATATGCTCACGTTATAACCAACTTTTTCCCCTTTTTCTACCACCGTCCCATCAGTCAAAATCCACGCAATTATCCTCAATTCATCATCTGATATATAATATTCTTCTCTCCCACTCTGCACCGCTGCCAACAACTTATAAGAAGTTATTTTCCCGTTTAAATTATCCAAAGAACTCAGCACCAACCTATCATCCTTGCCCCATACAAATCTATGGCCTTCTGTAAAAGATATTTCGTGGTTCTTATTTGTCATGCTTTTAAATAAAGAATTTTCAAAAACAAGCATTTTATCTATGGGGGCTTTTTCTACTGCCCGCTCTTCTAAATTAAAAGTATAAATTATCTCTTTCTTTTTTAAACTATCTATTCTTTTCCACCCCCCACTCCCCATGAGAACTTCGTATTCCTCTGGCACACAAAACCATACACCTCCGCTCCTTATGGTCTGCTTGCCACCAAACTCTTTTGCATCCTTAATCTCTTTCTTCTGCCAATTTGTTTTAGCCATTATTTAAACCATTTATAATATTCTTGTTTTTCTTTTTCTTTTATTACCAAAACAGGTAATCCTGCTTTTACTCTCTGCCAATTCATCAACAGTCTGCCAGTCCTACCATTTCCATCAATAAAAGGATGAATTGTTTCAAACCTGATGTGGTGTCTCTTCCAAAATTTTGGGTCATCCCAAGCGTTATAGCACCAAACTTGCACAGCCTCGGGTATATAACTAAAATCCATTCCTTCTCTTCCTCCTACCCAAACTGGAACGACCCTAAAATTACCTTTCTGAAATTGCAACAAATCTTGATTAAGCATCAAAATCTTGTGAGTTTTTAAAACAATTCCTGAGTGCATTGTGTCCTGTTTCATTAAATACTTCCAAGCTCGTTTAGCCTGTATAAGAGAATCAGTATCGGTCACACCTTCGATAGCGTTACTTTCCTTCAAAAATTCTACAACATCCTTATTCATTTTTTCCCTTTCTTGTGATTCGCTATATTCTCTTTCTTCTTTCTCTGTCTTGCCCTATCAGCCAAATCAGATTCAACAATTAAATTATCCAACCTCTGTTCTTTTCTTATTGTCCACCACTTGCTTGCAAAAGGAGATACGCCACTTTTTATCTCATTAGGAGTCATCCTCTGTCTTGCTAATTTTAACTTTGCCTTATGCTCTTTTGTTCGATTACTTTTCATTTAATCACCTAATCTCATTAAAGTATCAATAATATAAAGCATTAATGCCATACCTAATATCATTTGTAGTATATCATTCATTTGACCTTCTCCTCCCCTAAAACTATCTTTCTAACCTTCTTCAGCAAGGCCTTATCGGACTTCAAATTACTTTCTAGGTCCGCTCTACCCCTATACCCCTCTTCACCTACATAGTAGTACGCCCCGCGCCTTTTAAGCGTGCCGTTAAGCTCGCCCAGCGATATAAGCTCATCTATTTTGTCTATCTCTCCTGTGTATAAATACTTAAAGAACCCTTCTCTCAAAGGAATGGCTGTTTTATTCTTAGTGACTCTAAACTTAACCACTTGCCCAACCTTCTCTTTTTTCGTCACTATCCAATCTCCTCGTCTTACTGCTATTCTTATTGAAGAGTAAAATCCCAACGCCTTTCCTCCTGGCGTATATTCTGGGTTGCCATACATTACTCCTGGTCTTTCCCTCAACTGGTTTATAAATACAATTAATGTGTCTGAGTTTAGTGCTGTTAGTTTCCTTAACGCCTTAGACATCATTCTAGCTACCAAAGCCATTTGCTGGTCTTTCATATCATCTTCTAGCTCTCTGGTGGGTATCATTGAAGCTAACGAATCAACCACTATAATCTTTATCTTTTTAGACCTAAGCATTTCTGCCATCATCTCTATTACTACTTCTCCAATATTCTCTCTTGATAAAATTAACTTTTTAACATCTACCCCCAGTTCAGTAGCGTATTTTCTATCAAAACTTTTCTCACAATCAAAATAAACACAACCAATTCCCTTTTTCTGAGCATCCGCTATTGCCTTTAAACAAATCAAACTCTTTCCCGAAGATTCTTTTCCATAAAGCTCTATTATTCTTCCTAAAGGAAACCCAGCATTATCACCTGTTCCTCCCAAAGCCCAATCCAAGAAAGCCGAACCACTAGTAATTCGCTTCTCTCCCTTTTTCATATCATTGGCATGCATCAAAGAACCTTTGCCATACTTCTTATTAATTTTTGCCATTAATTCTTTAATGTCCATCTGTTATTTCTCCTTCTAAATTAAACTCAGCTCCATAATTCTGATGTTTAGAACTTATTAATTCAAACTCTTCCACTATCATTCTGCTTTCTTCTAACTCATTCCCCTCTGCGTCAAAATACTTATGGTTTGACATCCTGCCCCCAAGATAAACCAAATCTCCTCCATTCAATACTTCATAACAAGAAGTTGCCAAATTACTCCAAGCTACACAAATATGCTTTGTTGTCTCTTTTCTTTTCTCACCATTAGTAAACCAAATCCTATCCGTCAAAATATGAAAGGTACAAACTGCCACTCCCTTGCCTGTTTCCTGTAAATCTGGTTTTTTTATGACATTGCCTATTAACAAAATCTTGTTGACATTTCTTTTCATTCTATCTTATTATATCACAATTTCTACTGACTTTTTAATTGTCTTATTTTCAACCTTTTATCCAATGGTCGCCCTCTACCATAGACACCACCAAAGGCACACTTAACTCCATCGCACCCTCCATTGTGTCCTTAATAACCTTTTTACATTCTTTCATTTTTTTCTCTGGCACTTCTATCAACACTTCATCATGAATCTGCACAAGTTGATAAGCATCTAAAGGCTTCAAATTTCTTTCCAATTTAAGCATGGCTATCTTAATAAGGTCTGATGCCGAACCCTGTATCTTTGTATTTATTGCCTGTCTTTGTATACTGCCAAAATATTTCAAATCTTTCATTTCATAAAATCTTCTTCTTCTACCAGTTATCATCGTTACATACCCTCTACTCAAAGCATTGTGTTGTATTCTAGTAATAAATGGTTTAATTTTTGGATACCCCAAGAAAAACTTCTTCATATAATCTTTTGCCTCTTGCTCACTTGACCCCAATTGAGAAGCCAATGTTCTAGGTCCAACCCCATACACTATTCCAAAGTTTATAGACTTTGCACCCCTCCTATCCGTTCCAGTAATCTCCATCGTTCTCTTATGTATGTCTCCTCCACTCTTAAAAATCTCCATCATATGCGGGTCTTTGCTTAGATGAGCTAACATTCTGAGTTCTGCCTGAGAATAGTCTGCAATTATAAATCTATGCTTTGGTCTTGGTATAAATAGCTCTCGCACATTCCACTCATCATCCCTCCTCGGTATGTTCTGCAAATTAGGGTTACTAGAAGAAAATCTTCCTGTTCTGGTACCATGTTGTAAAAACGAAGCATGTATAACCCCTTCTTTGTCTGCCTCTTCTAAAAGACCAGCATAATAGGTGGACTTTATCTTATCCAAATCTCTATACTTCAAAAGCATTGCCACAAAACTTTTCTCATCAAGCTCTTTTACTTCTATCAACTCATTCAATACCGAACTGTCGGTTGACCTAGACCCACCCTTTGTGGCTTTTATAACTGGATATTTCAACTCATCAAACAAATATTCTTCCAACTGCAAAGGCGAAGCTATATTCATCGCTGGCTTGTTTGCCATCTTTCTCATTTTCTTTGACAACTCATCTAACTCTCTCTGAGCCTTTGCCTTCTTCTTCCTTGTAGCACCCACACTCAACTTTATTCCACGCATTTCCATTCTAGTAAGCATCAATATAGTTGGTATCTCTATTTTTTTATATTCATCCCACAATCCCAACTCCCTCACCCCATCAGCAAACTCTACATATAAATCATATGTGTTCTTTACATCTTCCCCACAATACTTAGCCAAATCCTCCACTATATCTTCTTCCGTTCTAAACAAACTTATGTTCCTATCTATCTCTTTCCAATTGGCGGGTTCACGACCCAAAATTGATTTAGAAAGAGGCTTCAATCCATGTGACACATTTTCATCAATCAACCAAGACATAATCATGGTGTCTTGTATCTTCTCAGGCCATGTAATCCCATAACGATTAAACACCTGCAAATCAAACTTGGCATTGTGAAAGATAACTTCATTGGTAACAAAAATAGACCCCAACACTTCTCGTATATCACCCATCTCCAACTTATTAGGAAAAGGAATGTAATACTGCAAATTACTTGTGCCAACACCAATACCCTCAAGCAACAATTCAGACATTCTCAAGCTGTTAGTTTCGGTATCACACGCCACAATCTTCTTGGATATAAACGCCTTCTCCATGTCTATTAAATCTCTTCTACTTTTTACTGTAATTACTTTACTCATCTAATTTAAGTTATCATAATTTCTTACAGTTTTCAATACCAATATTAAACACTCAATAGCTAGCCTAAAGCCCCTATTCTGTGTATTCAAGGCTATCCCCTCCAATAGAAGGGGGGTGAGAACAAGGCCAGCTATTCAATGTTCAACTGGCTACGCTTTGTAGCCATCTACAGTAACTTAACAGATTTGTATAGTTTCTGTGAACCACTCATGCCAACTGTCCTCTATTTTCGGACACTTCATTTCATATAGTAGTTATTTACCTATATAGAATGTCAAAGAGAGAACTAAATGAGAGGAGCAAAGTTTTTGTCTATCATATGCCTTGCGGTCTTAAATTACAGACTGAGACTACCCACACCCATCATCATCAAACAGGTGGATGACTGGCTACCCTCTCATTCCATTCTCTATTAAAGAACTCACAAAACGGTGGGTTGGTGGCTTCAGCTACAAACAACTTAACTGCATCATCCTGTTCGAAATAGGATGGTAGTGTTCGTCTCAACCTTTCGGAGAGTCTGCAACTCTACTCACAGAAGCTCAACAGCCCCGTGTTTGACCGCCTACTCGCTAAAGTAGAACCGTCATGTCAATTCTCTATTTTAAAGAACTCAACGAGACAGATAGTTTTTATGGCGATGTCTAAGACATACTTGGTGACTAATTCCAAACAACCACTTGGGCTCTCAACCTGTGTATCATCTACTGGCTAAGTTGTCATCTTAGTTGCACCAGTCTTAATTCAACTAGTGTAGTATCTACCTCATTCAATTCTCTAAAAGAGCAAACAACTGGAGCAAAGAAGATTGCTCTCCTTTTGACAACCCAACGCCCAAATTCGGTTCTAGCAACCTTATACCGCATATAACTTAGTATGTAGCGGCTGGATTATGGGTCAGAGGCTAGATGTAGGGTGCGACCCTATGTTCTTTTGCTCCATGTGCTTACTCTCTATTTGTACCACACTACTTATATTTATTCTCTACAAAGATACTTTGTAAATCCAGTTGGAGTAATCTCCTTTACCAATCTTGTCTCTTAGCCATCTTGAGAGGGCTTTGACACCAGCAGAACTGCCAGCGATAACAAGGTTGACTAACCAGACTTTCCACTCTTTGAAGTCTACACCTGCTTGAATTTGAACAGAAGCAACCGCAAGGAAGGCAAGAACAAAAGTTCTCAACGCTTCAATAACAATCTTCTTCCATTCTGGAAATACTTTTTTTATAGCCATTCTATTTACTTAATTGATAATAGTTTCAGTTTCTTCTTACGCGCTTTCTTTAATCTCTTGCGTTTTAATTTACCTTTTTTTCTTTTTGATTTACTCATAAGTACTAGTGGAGACGGAGGGAATTGAACCCTCGTTTGTTAAAAAGACTTTCCATCCATTTATCACTTGCCTTTCATCCCCATTAAATATAATATATCATTTTTCACTAACTATACCTAATAATTCTTACAATTTTTCTAATGTCGGGAATGGAGGACTTGAACCTCCGCTTCCTGGTTCCAGACCAGGCTCTCTAGCCATCTGAGGTAATTCCCGAATTGAGGTCTGAGTGAGGGTCGAACTCACGATGGCGGGTTTGCAATCCGCTGAATTGCCACTTTTCTACCAGACCTGGAGCGAGATAGGAGACTTGAACTCCTGACGTTCACTTTGGAAGAGTGACATTCTACCACTGAATTAATCTCGCTAGTGAGCCTTCACAAAGATTCGAACTTTGCTCAATGGTTTACAAAACCATCGCTCTTCCTACTGAGCTATAAAGGCTAATGTTTGGAGAGTAGGGGTCGAACCTACATGCCAAGCTTCAAAGGCTTGCGTCCTGCCATTAGACGACCTCCAAATATTGCTGGCCGGATAGGACTCGAACCTATATCAGTCGGTTAACAGCCGACCGCACTACCTTTGTGCTACCTGCCAATATTAAAAAACCCTCTGCTTGAGAGGGTGGTTATGCTATCTTATACAACAAAACCTCCCTATGTCCCGCATGGGTTACCTGTGGTTTGGTTAGGTTGCTGTATTCTTAACATCTCAATCATTATATCACACTTAGTAGCCGATACGAGAATCGAACTCGTCTTTGATGCTTGAGAAGCACCTGTCCTTACCAATAGACGAAACGGCCTTTGTGACGATACAGGGAATTGAACCCTGTCCACCGACTTGAAAAGACGGAGTCCTAACCAGTAGACGATATCGCCAAATGTGCTGACTATAGGAGTTGCGCCTATGGAGCTTTTAAACAACGGGTTTACAATCCGCATCCACCCTCTATGGATATAAATCAGCATGGAGGAGAGAATGGGATTTGAACCCATGTGGCATTACACCTCATTGCTTAGCAAGCAAGACCAATAGGCCTGTCTCTGGCACCTCTCCTTTGTTGGCGTTACAGGGGTTGAACCTGCGACCTGCTTCTTAGGAGGAAGCCGCTCTATCCTCTGAGCTAAACGCCAAAATGTTGACCCGCTAGGAATTGAACCTAGTTAAACCAAGATATAAGTTTGGTGCCTGAACCAATCGGCCACAGGTCAATGGTAGATGAAGATGGATTTGAACCATCGGTCTTCAAGGTATCGGCTTGATGCTTTACCACTCAGCTATTCATCTATGTGCGACTTTGACAGGACTTGAACCTGTATCATCTTCGTTAGAAGCGAAGTGCCATATCCATTAGACTACAAAGTCATTGTGCATCTAGCAGGACTTGAACCTGCACATCGCAATTTCGAAGATTGTTGCCTTATCCGTTGGGCTATAGATGCTTATGTGCCCCCAGTAGGATTTGAACCTACGACTAATGCGTTAAGAACGCACTGCTCTACCTCTGAGCTATGAAGGCTGGTTGCGAGCCTGGGTAATGCTCCCAGCTTAACAAGTTTATGAGACTTGTAGGACACTTGCCCTCCGCGCGCAATATTGCGTATCAAAATGATGTGCTAGCGTCTCAAAATGATACGATGGTGCGTCCAGTAGGGATTGAACCTACACTATTCCGCTTAAAAGGCGGATGCCTTACCATTTGGCTATGAACGCTTATGAGGAAGATGTGGGGATTGAGCCCACCCGACCCGAAGGTCACGGTATTCAACACCGTTGCGACACCAGTACGCTCTAATCTTCCTATTGTACCGCTGACTGGATTTGAACCAGTACGCCGTGAAGCACGAAGGTTTGAGCTTCGCATGTCTACCATTCCATCACAACGGCTTATGTGGCCTTAGTAGGAGTCGAACCTACACACCCTTACGAGCAGTTGGTTTTAAGCCAACAATGTCTACCATTCCACCATAAGGCCAATTGTGCGCTACACAGGAGTTGAACCTGCACACTTTTTACGGCACTGGAGTCTAAATCCAGCATGTCTACCAGTTTCATCAATAGCGCTAGTGTGGACAAGATGGGGTTCGAACCCATAACCTCCTGAGTGCAAAACAGGTGCTCTGCCAATTAGAGCTACAAGCCCATATGTACTCGATGTAGGGCTCGAACCTACGCTCCCTCCATGTAAAAGAGGCGCTCTACCGCTGAGTTAATCGAGTTAGTGGGTGATATAAGAGATTTGAACTCTTCCAAAAACATTCACAATGTTTTATGCTGCCCCTACATCAATATCACCTTAGTCATTTTCCTAGTGTTTTTAATTTATGACACCAAACACACAGAATTTGTAAATTATTGATTTTATTATTATTTCTATCACCATCTATATGGTCTACTTCATAAAGAAAATCTGGGATTTCTATTTCTTTAAGAGGGCACCTCTCTTTTGAATTACATTCTAGGCCAAATTCCCTTATCGCTCTTACCCTGTATGAACCTCTCCCATTAATCCAACTTGGGCTATCTTCTCCAAGACCCCTCTTCGTGTTCTTCCACCGCATAGAGCAAGATTTGCTACAAAAAAACAAAGCGCTTTTTGACCTTTTTATATCTTTTGGGGTTCTCCATATTTTCTTACCACACACATAACACTTAACATATTTTCCTGTCTTCCGAAATTCCGAATAACATTTACGAGAACAACACTTTCCCCACCCCCTCTCTGCCTGCGAGGGTCTAACATAAAATTTTTTACCACAAACCAAACACGCCTTATTCATAAAGTTATTTTAATATAATATTTTTCTTTGTCAAAGTACTGGGTTATGTCACAAGCCGTTGTGCTTCTATTACACCATAATCACCATTGGTGTGAACGACAGGACTTGCACCTGTATTTCTCGGTCTTCAACCGAGCGCCATGACTGTCTAGGCTACATTCACATTTGCAGGAAGTCGAGGAATTGAACCTCGTCTAAAGGGTTTGGAAGCCTTTGTGCTACCACTACACCAACAACCTAAATGCGGGCTCACGGAGAATTGAACTCCGACCATTACTTCGACAAAGTAACATTCTAACCGTTAAACTATGCGCCCTCTAATCAAACAAATGAATTTTTTCTACTGTTCTGCTCTACAATATTTGCAAACAATAGCATCTCTCTTTATCTTCTCTTTGCACAATCTACACATCACTGTTTGATTTTCTATAATGATTGAAGCTGGGAAAGCAACAATCCACAATAAAATGGAAAAGAGCAACCATATCCAAAAACTTCTTCCCTTGTCTTTGGCTATAAATGCGGGGATAAGCCACATTACTAATATAAAAATATACACCATACACCGAAAGCGTAACATATTATAAATGAATTTTCAACTATCTACCCTTAGTGGGCTTTGTCACAGAAGATAAACGAGCTCTCAAATCTCTAACCTGTGTGTAATAGTCTTTTATATTAATCATAACCTCATCTCCAACACCATTCCAAAAATATTCTTCAAGCTCTTGGCATTTATATTTATCCTCAAAAATGAAATAGACAGGATTTTGCCCCCTACTGTCCCTTCCATAACGCTCTAAAGTTTTTATTATCACGCCTTTCAAAACTAGGTAAGATGCAAAATGTAAATCTCTGGTACTGTACTCATTGGGTCCAATGTCTTCTCTGTTTTCCATACACTTTATATTATTTTCTGTTTTTTAATGCTTAAAGTCAAGTTATGTAGATTGGTTCACTATAATTTTTTACCATTTCTTCTGTAAAACTTTTTCTTTCTGCTTCCTTTTCCATCTGTAAAAACTTCTTAACAGGTATCTTGTAAAACACCTTTCTTGTTCTTGGTACATAGAACCAAACCACCACAAAAGACTTAGCCTTACTCATCAACAAACAATCAAATGGTTTCTGAATTGTGAACCTAGTTCCAGAACCATAAAATACTGGCTGGTCAATTATCCTATGAAAGAAACTTCCTTCTTCTGCCTTTAATAAATTTTCTATCTGGTGGGGTTTAACCGCATCAAATCTAATGGCATTACCTGAAGTTATCTTTAACTCATACGCTTCACTTCTTTCTGGCTTATTTATTGCCATCCATTTTGTAAAGAATGTTTGCATTTTCGACTCCTTCATACCCTATATTTTAGCAGATATGCAAAACTCCCAACAAAAGGCATTCTTTGTCAGGAGTAACTTACTCTAGGTTCTTCTCTTAAAAATTTTTACAATCTCCCGCATTTCATCTGCCGTATATCGTCTGTGACCTGGTCCTTTTCCTCCACCCAATGTTCTTGGTGACGGGATTAATGGAGGTCGAACCGACCCTTTACATTTATCACAGACTTTTACTGCTTGGTTATGTCTTTTCCCACATTTATAATCTTGACACTTCCAAGTTTCGTAATCTCTAATTGTATAAATTGAATATAGTAAATTTAAATTCTTTAAAATAGACTGTAAATCCTGCACCCTATAAAATGCCTCATTGTTCAACTCACTTAGTTTTTCTAACGCTTTTTTTCTCATAATATCTCTGTCTTTCTCTTATTTTACACCGTTTTCTTATTTTGTCAAAGAGATTACTTCTTTTTTCTGTATGCCACATATGCCCCAATCAACAAGCTAACCACCACCACAACCTCAATAATGTAAAGTATTCTGCTCATATTAACCCCATCTGTGTAGGCTCTCCATATTTTGTATTGGTCATCTCCTCTATCTTTCCCATAATAAATTCTACCACTTCATCATCGGTCGGGTCATAATCAAGCTCAACAAATTTGAAATCACTATGATACCCAGTCGGTCCAAAATCTCCCCTAAATTCAAAATGGTCTATCCTATGTCCAAGTTCTGGAAAAAAAGTGTCCCTAGCCACATACTTAACCACCACCTTTCCTCCTGCTGGTGTCAAAAGCTGATACCCACTAATCTGCTCTGTTTCTGTCATATATTTTTTAATTTTAATTAAGCCCTAAACTTTGAGAAGGGAGGGAAGAAACCTTATGGGAAAATTATCAATTCTCCTCTGGGGTCTTCGGCTGATTTACGGATAATGATTGACATTACTTCTCTAGTAAATGCTATCAACACTTATTAGAGAATGCCCTGCAACTCGTATCCACCTATTGATATAGGTTCTTCCCTATTCTTTTGGGTTTCATATTGAGGCGATTATCCCCAAGCCATTCACCCATCTAAAATCGGTAAGCTATCCCCCTTTTCTTCTCAAACTTTAAGACTTAATTTCAATGTACTTTATCTTTATCTATCTTGATAGTATCATTCAGATTTACCTGTGTCAATACGCAATTTACACTCAAGAACCTACCAATTTTGAGAAGTGTTACTAATTACTAACAGAACTCCCCCCATTTGAACACCTCCAATTTATAATCACCATCACCCCACCCATTAAACATCAATTCCTTCCCTTACCTACCCTCCCCAATACACCTAGATGGTCTTCTAGACCCCTTACCCTACCTATCTATCATTAAATCTAACCAACCTCTTAAATTCTTGCCACACCCTACTTACCAGCAGACGTTAAGTAATCAATTAACTGCTCACTAACATCAGACCAATCTATCTTTGGTAAATCATCGGGGTTCATTTTTAACTTCCACTTTTTCTTTTCCTCATCCCACTTTAAAACTACACTTGGTTTCTTTGGCACTTCAATCCCAGTAGTGCTAGTCTTTATTTCTCTATACGCACCTGGAATTGTGGCGATACCTTTATCTTTCAACTCTTCTAAAGTCTTTATTGGGTCTTCTGTACTTGCCGCCATCTTTAACACTTCAAAAGGAAAGAACCCATCTGGTACAAAATCGGGGTCAGCACCAACTATCTTCTCGTATACATGTTTATATACTCTCACCATTGCATAAGAAGCGTGAATGTCTTTGGCAAATTCTTTTAATTCACCCCTCTTTGGTTCTACTTCTGATGCCAGCATCCCCAATATCCAACTCCCATATCCTCTAATCTGCACAGCTTCTTCCCCAGCAGACACATACATATCATAAGTCCATTCTGTCCTGTCTGAATTAGCTATGGTTGATAACATTTCTGGTCGTGCCTCAATTAAGGCGGGTTTGTCTTTGCTCATTTCTTTCTTTTAAATATATTAATTGTTTTATTTTTCTTTGGTTCCCACTTTCCTTCATCATTAAGTCTTATCTCTCTTAGTACCCCTGTCATCCAAATCTCTTTCTCCTTTGTAGTAGCATCTTCTGCTGGTAAATTCTCTATACCAGCTTTCCTCATACTTTCTAAACATCTCTCTTCTCGTATTCTGTAACAAGTAGAGATATAACCACATTCTACATCAAAAACCGTACATTGTTCTTTCATCTTTTTGTTTTATTCCACTCTGCTCTACTAATTGAATTGTTTGTCCTTTTTACTTTTACATTAACTTTCCCTAAGGTCACATCACAATCATCAAAAGCAATATCTACATCTTCACTTTTTCCTTTGGCTCTTACCTCAAATGGTTCTAATCCTAGTTTCTCTCCCCATCGTTTAGCCCAATCTATTCCACTTCCAGACCAAATAATCATGTCATGCCCCATTAACTGAAACCACTTGTATATAGCTATCACTTCATAATTGGGTGTTATCTCTCGTCTTTCAAGAGCTACTCCTGGAACTATTAATGTGTCATCTACATCAAAGGCAATTTTCATATCATCTATATCTATTAATCAATCCCACATGCTATTCCACCATTTAGATAAAAGTTTTAAAGACTCCTTGTGGCCTTTGTCTACCTTCTTCCATTTTGAAGTACCATTATCACCCAAAATCACTTCCTTTGAATAATCTCTCATGTCATCAAATCCTTTTCCCATCTTCTTTAATATCTTTTTCCATTCTTTGGGGGTGTTAGCACCCTTAATTCCTGGATAAGAATTATTTAACTCAGAAAATTCTCTTATTGCATTTCCCAACACAATATCAAGGTAATCATTTAAGTTCCAAATATCACAGTCAGCATATCCTCTATACCCTCTTTGGAAAAATGCTTTTACCTCTCTAAACAAATCCATTATAAGACTTAACGGATGGTATAAATACCATCTAAACCCGATAAGATAATTACCAACCAATCTTGTACTTCTTTTTTTCTTTTTCATAACTTGTTAACTTTTTTGATAAATGCTTCTAGTATCTTCACATAATCCTTGGCAGAAAGTTCAATGAAATCTCTACCACTTCCATCACCAAATAATAAATTAAGTTCTGTTTCTTCAGCTAATATAGTTTCCCCCAACAATCTTTTCATGTCCTTCTTTAATTCCTTCTTATCAAAGTATTCCCCACATATATCACAATGACAAACATGTTCTGGGATGTGAAATGCGCTCATAGGTTCTTATTTTTTTGTCTTTTAATCATATCCTTCAACTCTTCTCTAGTTTGTTTAATGTGTTTATTTAGCATCTTTCCTTGATTTTACAACCTTTACCTTAACTATTCTATCTGCCTTTGAGTGGCTTCCCCAATCCCCTTTATGGTCTTTCCCATCATCTCTCCTGCCGTCATCAGTATAAATTTCATCAGCATATTTTGGTTCTTTTTCTTTCATTTTTTCTTTGGTTTGTGGGTCGGCATGAAGTAAATCTCCGCCTTCACCTTCTTTAGTTTGTTAATATACTCATCACATAATTCCCACATCTCACATACAGGACAAAAGGCTTCATATTCCTTACACCTCTTGCCAAACATTTTAATGATAAAGCCTTTTAGATACTTCTTCTTCTCTTCCTCTATAAACTTTACCATCGGTTCAACTGAATTAGTTAAGTTGCAGGCAACAATTGTTATCTCTATGTCTTCTTTATATTTCATTTCCAGTTCCTCCAATTCATACATTTAGCAGGAGTATCATCATCAAAAGTATGATAATACTTGGCTTTCTGTTGACAGTTACCAGCTTCTACTATGTACGCAATAGAGCCTAACCAAATGGTGGCTAGTATTAAAAATAGTATAACAGCTAAGATTTTGTCTTTCATTTTGTTTTTAAATCTTTCTCCCAATACTCCTCCACAAAATCTAACTCTTTAGCACTTGTGAAACATTGTAGAGCATATAACATTTCCTCTTTAGTTTCATATTCTCCTTCGTTTGTTATTTTAGGGTAGTAGGTAACCCTTAATTCATAGCGTTCTCCTGTAGGACAGCCTCGACATAAAGTTAAAAAGCTCTTTAACACCCTTCTTCGGTATGTAAGTACCTCTCCATCCTTTTTGATGACCTTTAGCCTAAGTCCTAATCTTACCTTTCTTCTGTTTTTGCGTTCCATATAATTTATTACTTATCACCATTAAAAGGGTAACAATAAATTGAATTTACTGCTAATTCTTCTGTTGTTTCTAAAATCTTTCCCTTGCCTAAATTGTAGTAATAGGTGGTCGACCCATCTTGATTGATTAATGACGTTGGTTGTCTAATTGTCGCACACCTTCTTCCAACACTAGGGTTGGTAAATATCATGTAAATCACCACCGAAAATAATATTACTAAAACTACTGCATCTCTTATCTCTCTACTCTTCTTCATGTGCGTATTTCTAATTATTTTTAATAATATTATCACCACTTCTTACATCTTTCAAGCACCAGCTATCCTCTCTGCCTCCTCAACTATATTATCGCTATAAATCTTCCCCCCACCAGCATCAAGCTCTATTACTCTACCCGATGGAAAGTCCATTAGCACCTTAAACATTCCTGGAGCCCCATGCCTTACCTTCCTTAGCATTATCATTCTTTTGTTGGCATCAGTCTTATCTTTAGCAATCCACAAACCCACATCAGCCACAGCCGCAATTTCTCCTGCACCTTTATACTCAATGGCATCTTTATTAGCCCAACCAGCTGCCGACTGACTCACCTGTGATGTGACCACCATTGTAACTGCTAGCTCCTGAGCAATTTGTTGTAAATCTACTGCCGCCTCACTCATCCTTTCATAAATAGAACCCCCACCTCTTAAATTCTGTAGGAAATCTATAAACACAACATCTAATCCCTCCCTCAACTTTCTCTTTTTCGCCTTCAACCTAATTTCTTGGGTAGTGTATACATTGTCATAAATTACCAAATCATCACTAAAGTTTGACAACCTCTTTTCTGCATTTAATCGCATCTTCTTCTCTTCTTCATCAAGTTGAGCTTTCATTATCCTCATTGAACTCAATCCACTCTCCATACCCAACAACCTAAGCATATTTATCTTCCTATCCATTTCGGTAGAAAATAACATCACCTTTGCTCCCTGCTTCAACAAACTCAAAATCATTTGTAAGGCAAAATAAGTTTTACCTTGACCTGTATTGTGATTGACAATGTAATTCTGTGCCAAATACAAATGGTTGCCGTCTAATAAGAACCCAAAATACTCACCATTTCCTATCGAAACAACTTTAAAAGTTAACTCCATTCCCCCATCCATATTCTTAACCCTTTTACTATTATTACACTTCTTTCTTGACACCCTATTTGGTATATCTTCAACTCTACCAGTAATAGACAATCTCCAAATGTAACCAACTCCAACTCCCTTTACCAATTTTCCCCCACCCCTTTGCCTTCTTTTATTTAAAAATGTATTTAATCCTAAAGACTCAGCAAGTTCTCTCACCTGTCTTATTAATGCCTCATCAACTTGAGTAAATGTCGCAACTGTCTTCCCACCCCCAGACGTAGACCCATCCGAATCTATTAACCCAGCCAACAACTCCAACCTAGACTCTTTATCAGCCTCCATATACTTCTTAGGAATGTGTTTATTGTTTAAAAGATTTAATTCCCTGAAAGAATCCAAAAGTACATTTTTTGTTGTTTTTGTCCGCAAGCCAACCTCCAACACACCATCATTTCTCCATTCCTTCTCTACACAATTAAGTCCAAGCCTTTTTGCAAATCCGCGCAATTCCTTTAATATTTCTTTTTCCTTCTTCCCCACAGCAAACACGCTCGACCTCTTCCTTCCATCACCTAACCAAAAACCAAGAAGCCACGGGTCTATATCCAAACTTCTCTTTTTAAAATTAGCTGGCGACTTCATTAACCTAAACCCCCTTCTTTCCCTTTGGCTCTTACTCAAATAATCCTTAACAGATAAATAATAAACACCCTTCTTTAAATTCTTTTTATATCCATCCCCAATCCACTTCATTGGCAATATGTGATTACCATTAACAGTAAAGGTGTCAATGTATTTCCCACTCACCTCATACATTTCTTCCACCCCACTTGTTGTTTCTAATACCTTCCTTGGTGTTTCACTATCTACTGGTTCCAATAAATCTCCCTCTTTTATATCCTCTATCTTCTTTTTTCCTCCCCCACTCATTACCACCTCAGTTCCTTTTCCCATACAATATCCTCCAATAATCCAAATCTGTGTCGGTATAAATCCACCAGTCCTTTTGTTTAACGCATTAAAGCCTGTGTTATAACCCCTCCAACCCAACTCCCCACCTTTCTTAATCTCATTACGCAACTCATTTAAAATCCCACCCGCTTCTATGGGTCTTTCATCTTTAAACTTCTCACTTATACTAACCACCCCTTTTTCTATCTCTGTTAAAACCTTACTAGCATCAGCCCCCCTCTCATCTATCATCGCCCTGCCCTGCTCCATTAATGCTATGGTCTGCCTCAGTATGCTTGAATTTTTTACATCATCAATAAATTTTTGTAGGTTGCTTACTATTACAACATCATTCCTACACTCTAATAAAACCGCTAAAACAGACTCTCCACTCAATTCTTTTTTCTTCACCTCATTTCTCACACTCATCATATCTATATTCTGCCCATTCTTATTCAAACTCTTCATGGCTATCCAAATCTCTTGGGTCACAATCTCATAAAAATCCAACACCTCTAATTTATCAACCGCATCCACAAACAAATCTGGCGACATTAAAATTATAGTAATTATCGCTTTCTCTGCATCTGGACAGCTCGGTAATATCATATTGATAATTGTTTAGGTTGATTAATTCTTGCCTTAGCTATCTTACAGTATTCCTTATCCATCTCTATACCGATAAACTTAAATCCATCACAAGCTACTCCAGTAGTTCCAGAACCCATGAAAGGGTCTAGTACCGTCCCTCCTGGTGGTGTGATTAGCTTAATTAGGTATCTCATTAGCTTAACTGGTTTAACTGTTGGGTGATTGTTCTTCCTTACTGTTTCACCTCGTTGATAAGCGTTATCTATTGACTTCTGCCTTCCATCATCAGTAGTCTGTTCTTCAAACCCCTCTAACCCTGCGTTTCGTTCACTCTTTGAAGCCTTAGCACAGTAGAAGAAGCGAGAGGCTGAGCCTGAGTCTCCTAACCCACCCAAATTGGCTGATTTATAACCCTCTTTGTATTTACCATATATATCATTAGGAGCTGTCTTTTGACTTGCTTTACCACTACCCCCTGTTGATTTACTATTCGGAAACCCACTCACTACTTCATCACGCATAAAGTTAGGAAGTTCCTTAAATAGTTCCTGTATATCAGATGGCATTCTGTTATATAGTTTTTCGTCAATCGTTACCATATTTCCTGCCGTGTAATTGATAATGACACCTTTGACATAAGGTTATTCCGTTTTTTGTACTCCATAATTCTTTACAGTTTCTAGCATCGTCCCTGTTTTTAATCCGATACTTTTTCATTAACATTTTGATTGGTATTATGTGATGTGCTTCTAATAGTAAAACTCCTCCACAATTTACACAGACCACATCTCGTTTTTTCATCTTCCGTTGCCAGTTCCTATATTCGTTCATCTGACGAATTGATTGGTTGAGATTTGATATACCACCCTTCCAGTTGTAGTGATTTTCCCCTCTAGTTTTTATCCCTCTTGATTTAACCTTATTAGGATTTTCTTTACACCACTTATTATGTGATTTTGAACGCTTGAGATTAGATGTTTTGCTTTTTGGTATTCCCTCTAAGTGGTTAGTTCCCTTTTCTCTACCAAGCTCAAGATTTGGAGATGGTGGTCTTTTTTTATATAGTTCTGAACGGCAACCAACACAACACACACCATTATATCTTTTCAAATCACTTGGTCGGCGGTATAGTGGTTTTCCACATATCTCACATTTAGTATTAGGCGTTCTCATATATCCATTTAAGGGCTTTCTGCCTTTTTTCTTTAGTTAATCCTTCCTTAATTATATACTCATTTTCAGGATAAGACAACATTAAATTAGCTGGGAAGCGACCCGTCGGAGTATGTGAGCTAGCTTTTGATTTTCCTTTTCCACCAAAAAATTTCCCATGAGTGGCATTATCTTGTCCTCTCGCTATGTCAGATTGCTGTTTTTTCTCATAATCAGAAACATACTTAATCTTACTCTCGTCTATATTTATCCCACCTGTTCCCCATCTTAATACATTCTTGGCTATTGTCTTCTCACTTAAAGGCTTGCGAGCTAGTACGATAGGTTCATTCGCTGGTTTAAGAGCTGTACCCCATCCTTCCCACTTGGAGTTTCCTTTGGTATTATCAAACTCAGTTTTATTTGCGTGTTTATTCCAACCACTATCTTGACCAAGTGCATTTTTACCAGCTCGGTTAGTTCCTGTTACCTCTCTCTCATTCCCCTCTAACTTATCTACTGCCTTACCTATATTATGTGATTTGGGGAACCCTGAACCATATATCCATTGTATCTGGTCTCTAATCTCAAAGCCTGCGTCCTCTATTGCACAAGCCATACGGTGATAGGTTCTCGTTCCACCGAATGATAGTAAATGTCCACCTGGTTTAAGGACTCTTAATACTTCCTTCCACATATCTTTGTTGTTTGCGATACCTGTACTATCCCAACTCTTACCCATAAAGCCTAACTCATAAGGAGGGTCAGTAACAACGCTATCTACACTATTCTCTTTCAGTTTCTTTAGTTCTTCTAGACAATCACCGTTTATTATCATTTAATCATTTCAAAATTTTCTTCTAATGTATCTTCCTGTTTCAATTTACCAGCAACAAACTCTGGCATCTTCTTTTGCACAGTCCACAACGTCCAAGTCTTCACCCATACCAATTCAGGATTTTCTTGGTTATCACTTAACCATTTCATAAAATCTAAAATTTCTTTAACCCTCCTACCTGCCTTAAACATTGTTTTGATAGCCCTTCTTGCTTGGCCCTGTTCTGGACCCGCCACCCTCACCCCTTTATATTTCATATAGCCATCTATGACAATTTTGTAGTCTTCTGCTGGGTATCTAGTGTTAGCCCCCACTGTACTAGGTGTACTAGTATTAGGTGTATCAGTATTAGGTATAGTAGTAGTATATATAGCGTGAGATAACAGGTTTTGTTGTCGGTTTTCACCTTTTACCCTCAACGATTTCCTTGTGTCATCAATATATTTTAACAGTTTTCGTGTTTCCTTCGGGGGGTAAAAATTCTTTACCCTGGTAAAATTTTTTAACCTCAAGACCATACCCCTTCCACTATCCTCTATCTCTATTAAACCGAGCTTTTTTAACGAATTTTTATATTTTATGAATGTTGGTTTACTAATGCCCAACAATTCTGCAACTTTCTTCTGGGTCAAAAACCCATCCAACCCTATCTGGTACATCCAAATTAGACTTATATAAAATCCCAACAATTTTGGGTCTGACATCAGACTTAAAATCGCTTCAAACTGAACCGAAACATCTCCTCCTAAATTTTTATACTGTATGCTAGAAAAAAAGTTCTCTTTTGTCATTTTTCTTGACTTTATACTATTATTTTAATGTTTACAATTACCATTTTTCTCAAAAAATTCTTTAACATTTTCTAATTTTTGCGTTCTAGGTGCTGGGGGCAAAGATGCTAGTACCTGAGTCTTGTAAGACCTGTAGTTTAATCTTTCATCCAGTATGGCTATTACACCATAATCAGTTTTGCTTCTTATGAGTCTGCCTACGCCTTGTTTAATTTTTAAACAGGCATCTGGTATCGTGTATCTGTTCCAATGAGACCCTTTTCCGTACCGCTTTTCTATTCTCTCCGCCTTACTAGTATAGACCAAATCGCTCGGATTGCCAAATGGAACTTTGTGGATTACGACTAATACTAATCCATTGTCTTTTATATCTACTCCTTCCCAAAAACTTCTAGTTCCAAACAGCACAGCATTTTCCGTTTCCTCAAAATCATCCAACAACTTCTTTCTTGACACACCCTTGGATTGAACCAACTTCGGATATTTAGTTTCCGTATATTCATAAAAATGATTCATGTCTCTATACGAAGTGAATAACACAAAAGCTTTGCCCTCCGAATACTCTAGCAACTTCTCCAACTCATATGTCCTTTCCTTATCCCCATTCGTTATATAAATCATGGCATTGGTCTTGTAATCAAATGGAGAACCCACTATCAATTCTTCTACATCTTCCAACTCAAACTGGTCTTTAAAAAATCTAAAGCTTCCTCCACTAGCCAATGTGGCAGAGGTGCATATTACAGCCCCATCTTCAAATAAGGTTTGTTTCAGAAGAGGTCCAATGTTTAGAGGCACAGACTTTAAGGTTACAGTCGGTTTGAAAGTATTGTTCTTTGGGTCATACGCTTCTGCCCACCTCAAAGTATTTTCATTATCCCCACCCAGTTCTTTTAACCTACTAATTAAATTGTTTCCCTCACGAACCGCAGCATTAATTTTTAATTGGGTCGCCTCATCCTTCAAAAGCTTAGGGCTTTCTCCAATTTGTTCCACCATTCTCTCTAACTTATCTATCATGCTACCCGCCAATACAAACTTTTTCATTTTCTTTTGAACAAAATACCCATTTTTCTTTTCAGGAGTATATTTCTGCAATGCTGTTCTAAATTCATTCTCCAACAAATGTCTAGCGTGTTTAGGAATAGCGGTCTTGGTTATCGCTTTATTTAAAAAATGTCTTAAAGAAAATATGTTTATCTCATCACTAAACGCCATAGACGCATATTTCTCAAATGCGTGAGCCTCATCCAACACAACCAAATCGGCTTCAGGGAGTATTCTCTTCTCTCCATCCGTTTTTAGTCTTAGAGACGCGTCTAGGGCTAACAGGGTGTGATTGACAAGTATTATCTGCGCCTTCTTAGTTCGTTCTTTTGCTAAATTAGCATAACAAGTCGCTGAAGCATCTTTCTTGTGAATTATGTCTGACGAGCATACTAACAATTCTTTTACGGCAGGGTCTAGGTGTTCAGGATAATAACTAATATCACCCACCCCATCCTTCTTCACCCAATCAACAATGCTCTTTAGTTCACCTTCTGAAGTCAACTCTAACAACTCATCTTCATTAATCTTAAAGTTCTCTTCACAAAAATAATTATTCTTCCCCTTCAATACGGCCCAAGTAAAATCCTCATCAAATATTTTTTTCAAAGCTGGTAGGTCTTTATCTCCCAACTGGTCTTGTAAACTTTTATTAGAAGTAGAAACAATTACTTTCTTTCCAGATAATATAGCAGGAATTAAATACGCAAAACTATTATGAGAAACAATAAAATTAGCCAATAAATATCTATAGTTTCCATTTAAAGAAAATCCATAATATTTTCCAACCCCAACACTTTTTATAGAAAAGCCAAAATTCAACACATTCTTAATCTGTTTTCTTTTGGGGCTTTGTTTCCTTTTTATTCTAGTTGGAATTATTGAACAATCTCCAGATATGCCGACCACAAAAGAAAGAAACTTTTTATTGTTGCACCATGTATATTTTTTTCTTTTTGTTGCTCTCAACCCCAACGACCTGACAATAAACACCACACTATCTATAATTCTTTCATTGGTATTATAAAAATCAAACCCCCCATGTCTATAACTCCCATCTGAATCTAACAAGCCCGCCAATAATTTTAATTGTATATTTTTATGATTAATTGTGTAGTTATTTGGTATGTGTTTGTTATTAATTACCCCAATATCGCAAAGTTGTTTATGTAATTCATTTTTAGTCTTTCCATAACCACCAATATTTCCACGAGTAATTTTATAAGTGGCACATTTTTTCTTCTTCCCCTTAACAGAAATATAATAACCATTCATGTCCTTAACCATGTTTTTCAAATAATCAACAACTTCCTTATCTTCGGTGGTTATTCCTGTATCGTGTTTGTTTCCATCTCCAAGCCAAAGCCCTAAAAAATAAGGGTCTATAAGAACTGGTTTTTTGGGAAATGCGACTTCCACAGTAAATAATTTATGTAAATGTTTAAATTTGTCACTTTTTTGAATATACTCCCCTACAGAAATTTCAGTAACCACTTCTGTTCCCGTTTTTCTTAAAACAAGTATGTGGTCTTTATTCACTGTAAATGGTGTGCTCCTTATTGGTTTTATCTTAAACATCTTTTGTTTACCAGACACAACATTCATTACTTTTCTGTGTTTAGAATTATCTCCCATCACCAAATCACCAATTATTATATCTTCTACTTTTTTTAAATCACCATTAAACATCAATATCTTTGTGCCTTTTTTATGACACTTACCAATTCCAGTTCCACCCTCTATCAACGCAACACTTTCATCCAGCATTGCTTTCTCAACCATCTCCGCCATCTTCACCTGTTCTGGGCGAAACTCATACTTATCAAAATGTTTGCTTAAAATTCCTTTTTCTTCAAAAATCTTTTTTAATGTCATTGGTACAAAACTAATAAAATAAATCCATAATAAACGTTGGCTTGCTTTAACGCTTTATCAAAAGTATCAAAACTACTTTCTCTCAAAACTTCGGTGTGCTTATTACACAAACACGTTGTCCAAATTTCATGTGTTTCATCTAAACACAATTCAAACGGTCCTTCCCAAAATGAATAATATCCAATTTCAGGTATGGATGGTCTGACTTGTATCCACTCAAAGTCCTTCAAAACCAACATTTTATTTTCAAGCTGCTTAGCAGGATTTTCGGGCATTACGCTCTCACCTCCTCCTAATTTCTTTTAATTTTAACATACGCTTTAGATAGATTCTATCGTTAATTTTTAACTATTTCTTTTTCCTCTCCACCCCTCCCAATGCTGTCACAATTTCCTTTGCTGCAAAGTAGTTCTTACAACACTCCATATGAAATTTATTAGGCCATAACAATAAAGTTATCCCTGGGTCGCCTGGGTGACTCCCTAAGCCAATTGAAGAAGCCCATGGGTCGGTAGCTTTATATGTACCACTCACGACAGCTAAAAATGACTTACTTCCTTTGTCATAATATTCAAAAGAAGATTGGTGAGTGTGTCCAACCCAACCAACATCAGCTGTGCCGCCAGTTTCATATTCAATCATTCTTTTAGCAGGATTGGTTATGTTTATTTTAGACCTACCCCAAAAAGTATGATTAATAACTATTGTATAGCTGACTCCAGACTCAAATTCAATAGTCAAAACGCCACCAGTAGTAAATATAGGACATTTAAAATCACTCATAAACGAGTCATAAAAATCTTGTCCTCCCTGTTTACCAAAATTGTCGTGGTTACCCTGAGACAAAACTGCCACCTTTCCCTTATCATCTAACTGCTTGAATCTTCCCATTATCGTTCTGGCTTGCATCTGAGGCGAGATTGGGTTTTCATACATCCCAGTTGGGTGTTTGTCCGCATTAAAAAAGTCAACATGGTCACCATTCGTTCCAAGATACATATTTGGAGTGTGCTCTATATCTTTCAAGTGTTGGTTTAACACAGGATAATCTATCAATATACTGCCAAAATGGAGGTCTGACATCATAGTAAACCCAATGGGTACATTCTCCATTTCTGGTTTTACCTTCCATGTCGCTTTCCTCTGACCGATGCTGAACGCTTCTGCTATCTTCCTCCCCTCTTCTAAATGATTAACAACTCTCTGATAATCTAGCTTTCGCTCTTTCTTATCAGGAAAACTGCACCAAACATTTTTAGGGGGCATATAATCCTTTCTAATTTAATTATAATTATATAGGATTATCTACCGATATTAGCAGTTGTTAAATTATTCGTCAAGACTCAAATTACTAATTATTGGAAGCTCCCGAAGGAGCAACCAGCAATTAGCAAATGGGCTACGCCGCACTCAAAGGCCTGGACTATTAATTGCCGTTACTGGTCAATAGCACATCCATTTTAAGACCTTCAATGACTAATCGTCTTGGGTCTATTATATCAAGCAAAGTTGTTTTTAGATACTTAGCCACCCCCTAACAGCGGTCTTACGGGTGTTTCGAGGTTACTGGTTTGAGGTGGGGTACTGTTAACCTTTGTTCCCTTGACTAAGTAACTCTATTATATATCTTCTTGTTGTTTAGCTATTTCGTTATACGCTGGTTGCCAATCATCTGACTTTTCTAAAGCAAATATAGAGTTAAGCATGGCATCTCTCGCCAATCTAACATCCTTGAACAACTGCATCTTTCTTCCATCTCCCCATAACGCCACAACCCATCCTGGACTACCTGGACGGCCCCCTATACCTTTCGTTCTTGCCCAATCATCTTCTTGTTTAAAGGTTCCTCCTATGACAGCCACTCGGTCTTTGCCACCTCTTTCAAAATGCAGCCCTTCTGACTGATGCGTGTGCCCTAAGAATATTACATCCGCCTCTGGATATTCATGTTCCATAAATCTCTTACAAGCATTGGTTGGGTTTAGCTTACTTGTTCCCCAATATCTGTGGGTCATAGCTAAATCATATTTTTGTCCACCATTCACTTCAATTCTCAATAAGCCTCCTGTATTAAATATGGGACAATCCATTTGACCTAAAAATGTGTCATACCAATCTTGTCCAGCGCCTTTACAAAAATCATTATGATTTCCAAAACTCATTACACCAACTTTTCCTTTTCTTTCTAACTTACTTATTCTTTGTACCAACGACCTTCCCTGAATCTGAGGCGGTAAAGGGTTCTCATACATTCCAGAAGCCATCCTGCCAAGCGTGGCGTTGAAATTGTCTACGTCATCTCCATTACCCACTACAAAAAAGTTAGGAGTGTTTTCAACAATATCCATATGTTCTTTAAATCTAGCCACATCCGAATTAAAAGAGCCATAATGCACATCAGTCATTAAATAAATCATGATTGGTAGCTGTGGATACTCTCCATATGACCTCCACTTAGCTTCTTTTTGACCAATAGAGAAGCCTTCCATTATCTCTCTCCCCTTCATCAAATAGTCTGATACTTCCTCAAATTCCAGCTTTCGTTCTTTCTTGTCTGGAAAAACTTGTATCCTGCCCTTGTCCTCCAATTCTTCTTTACTAATAAAATCCTTTTCATTAGGACCCGCATAAAATCCATTCTCTTTAATCATGTCTCAATTATTGATTTTTTTTGGAGCTAAGTCAAACTAAAACCGTCATCACTTTCTGCATCAAAATTACCCTCGTCAAAATAGGGGTTCTCATCGTTATATTCATGTGCTTCACCATCCCCATCATAATAAACCCAAGTGCTTCTATAATCTTCTTGCTTCTCTTCATTAGGATATTTCCTTCTCATCTCCTCCTCATCTTCAGGAGTCATCCTGTAAAGTCTGTCATACTCCTTTAGATAATCTTTTTTCCTCACCTCCGCCACTTTCCTATCATCATCATCACCACTCATCTCAGCTCTCCTTCTAGCAACGACAGCCTCCTTCTCTAAGGCTTGTAGGCTATGCTCCTCCTTTTTAAAAATCTTGCCTACAAAAATCTCATAAGGTTTTAAATCTTTTTCCATTAACATAAGTATAATATTTTTCTAATCAAAACCATAACTTTCACTCACCTTCTGCATCAACTCAGTTAAGGTGTTAGAAAATATGGAAGTAGAGGGTGCGCCCAGTTTCCACACTTCACATATCCATAAGTTTCTTTTTTTAGACCATCTTACATATCCTTCAAATTCCATTCCTGCATATAGAGCATACTTTCCAGTACGCTTTAATTTTTTAGCCAACTCAGAATTATAGGTGTGGTCTAAGTTGGTTGCCAATAGTTCCACTTGTTTATTGGTATTAGGAACCAACTGCGGTTTAACAAATCCTTTAAATACATTCATTTTAAATAAATAGCTATTAATATTGCGGCAATATTCCCAATCACTATTATCCCATTCAGAATTATGAACAACAAGAATGCCACTCTAATTGCCCTTATCCTAAGGTTCTTTCCTACACAATACCCAACCACAATTGACACCACCACATTTACAAAGACAAAATGCCACAACCCAACACCCAATAAAATTCTCATAAATGGATTACTTTCCCAACAACCCAAAAAGCTCACTCCAATTACTGTTGTTAGAATATCGAGCATTCTAAACATGGAGTAAGCTATTAGGTATTTCTTCATTGCATTTCACTCATCGCTTTTTTAACCACTATCTTATAAAGATATAATACTCCAAAAGTTAATACGTTAAAAATGTAATATAAAAGTAATTCAAAAACTTCCATCTCTTTTTGCTTTTTCATTCTGTTTCACCTCCATTCATTTTTTTAAATAATAATTTGTTGTTGTCTTCACATCTTACTCTAGCTTTCATTTCTTCTTTAGATAATAATTGACTAAGGGAATGTCTTTTTGTTCACAAACCGCCTTATAGGCAAGACCAACATCTACCGCATTTATCACATAAGTTTCGTTTGTTTTTAAGTTCTTAAAATAAAAGATTTTCATTTCTTCTTTAGTTTGTTAATAAATATCTTCAAAGTTCTTCCCTCATCTTGAATATCTATCGCCACATCTAACTCATCTTCCCATTTAACATAAGCTCTACCACCACCATCCTCAACACTCTTGGTGTGGTCAATTACTTCAACACGATTTACTTTCTTCATCTTCTTCATATCTTCTTTAGTTTGTTAATTTTATCGTTAAAGTATTTAACTGCTCTATTCCATGTTTCTAATTCACTTCCGACTAGAGGCTCTGCCCACACCATTTCTTCCATCTTCATCTCCCCAATCACCCTCTCCTCTGTGTCCTTAATGGTGTCTTGTAGGGCTTTGGTTAAACCTTTTTTCATGGGTGTAAAGTCTATGTAACAGCTTCCCTCTCCACCATTAAACTTAACCCACATCTCCCTCTTCTCTAATAATTCTAAGGTTAACTCCTCCACCCTAGCCTCTATCTTGCATAGATTTATAGCTTTCTGCATAGATTCAGTGGTATGTTGGGATTTCCTACTATCCTCTATTGTCTTTTTGTGTTTCATTTGTTCTTGGTTAGTAATGAGTCTAGTAATTTTCTTCGGTATTCATTCCATCCTCTAGCTTGTTCAAATTCCTCATCTGACAATTTCGGATTTTTTATCCTAATGTCTGCTCCATCTTCAAGTGAGGAGTAATTGCCTGCACCCAAGTTTCTCGTTACTCTTTGTATAACAGTAGCCTTTTTAGCTTTAGGTAGTTTCTTCTCTATCTCCCCTATCACTTCCTTCTTAGTGTCCTTAATGGTGTCTTGTAGGGCTTTGGTTATTAGTGTTAAGTTCTTATCTCCAACTAAGTCTCGATAGTGTACTTTATCTTTTACTTTATAGTGTACTTCTAATTTTTTAAGAAGTTCTCTTGCCCTCTCCTTAATAGTCTTTTGTTTAGTCATTTTGTGTTATATCCAATCCTTTGTAATACCAATGTCCACAACCAAAACAACATATTGGATAAGTTGCCTTTTTTAGGTGTTCGTGGGCAGAGTTACACTTCCAACAACTTCGGAGAGAGTAACCAGCATTATCCTTTTTAAGTATCTTCAATGCTTCCTTTCTGGCTTTTTTAATTGCTTCTGGTATAGTCTTCTCTTGTTGTTTCATTTTATATACTCATCATATAACTTCCACTCGTCACATGTAGGGCAACCCTCCTCATACTCCTTACATCTCTTGCCATACATCTTGGTTATAAAGCCTTTTATTGCCCTCTCCCTCTCACCCTCTATTGTTTTGGTTAGATGTTCTGCAGCAATCTCTATTGCTCGTGAGGCTTTTAAGACAAATTCATTTCCTTCGTGTTGATTAGCAAAATAAGAGTTACTTTTAATCTCCTTCTCAAACTCCTCAATATACTTAGGTGTAGTTTCAGTTGTCCGGGATTTCCGGATAACTGGATTGGGTATACGCTTAACATCTGGAAAAATCTCATTAAACTTATCCATTACTTTATCCCTCTCTGGTTTAGTGTTCATAGTTTCAACTGCATAGCCTGCTTTATAGGCTTTGATTATTAGTACCCTTAACTGTTCTACTTTATCTGTACTAAGAATATATCTTCCAGTTTTCCAAGAGCTATCAATTATATTCTTGAAATCCTCAATAGCTTTAAGTGTCTCCTTCTCTTGTTGTTTCATTTTATATACTCATCAAATAACTTCCACTCATCGCAAGTAGGGCAACCCTCCTCGTACTCCTTACATCTCTTGCCATACATCTTGGTTATGAAGTCTTCTACTGCCTTCTCCTTCTCACTCTCTATTGTTTTGGTTATCCAGTTGATTATTTCGGCTTCCTTTATTTGTATAAGTGTCTTATCTCCTTCAAAAAATCCGATATTTTCATCAAGTATTAACTTTAACTCCTCTATATACGGTGTGTTCTTCTTAGTCCCTCCACACTTACCACAAAGAGATTTAATGGTCTTGGTCATACAGTTACAGTGAGGGCAGAGGCTGGGAAGCTTATCGATATTCTTCCAAGCATCATCAGCCTCTTTAATAAAGGTTGGGTCGTTTACCAGTTCGTCAAATACATCTTTCTTCTTATCCTTACTCATAGTCTTCTATTTAATTTTTAATTCTTTAGCTTGTTTTACTAATTCATCAACTTGTTCAAGTGGGTTGTCAAACTTCTCATCCCAAACTTTTTTAACATATTCTTCTTCTGCTTTATCTGCGAGTGCCTTCTCATTATCTTCCATATCTTCCTTACACATCTCCTCATGCTCTACATCTTTAAACATTTTTCTTGACAAAGATGCTTTTCTTTTTTTCCTGTCTGCTGGAGTTGTCAATGCCATCAGGTCAGACGTCCCCCTTTTAACTCTAGAATAGAATGTGTCTCTACTGATATTATATTCAAGTAACCAATCTGTTAATATTTTTGTTTTACCATTAACGGTTATTTTTCTATTTCTTCTGCTATTTCTAGATTGTTCTCTTTGAGTGGTCCATCTACAATTCGACTTACAATAATCACCATCATTGTCAATTCTATCTATGCTTAAATTTTGTAAATATGTATCTTTCTTATCTTCCCAAAAACCCTCAAAATTTCTCCATTTATAACAATATCCAATTCCACGACCTCCATAATTTTTATAACCAATATGGCTGGGATTATCACATCTGTTTTTCATCGCTGACCATATACCATATTCTCTACTAGTAGATTTGTCATGCGTTGTGTGTGTTTCCTTGTGAACTTTTCTCCAAAGAGGGCTGTGCATATTATCAGTTTTTTCTTCACAACAAGCCTCGTGAGAGGCATTAAAATCAGAGTCATAAAGTTCGTCACAGTGTGGGCACATCATTATGCTCATTTTATTTGTAGTCTAATTACTCCATCACTTGAGTTTTGAATCTGTTTAAAACAACTCTCATCCATCTCCCATACCATAATGTTTTGGCTTTCAACCAAATCCTCAGCATAGGTTTTCCACTTCTTTGTTGTTTTGGTAGATAAATAAACACTAACAACAGCAACAACAACTAACAAAATAGAAAACATGTTTAACTTCTTTACCTGTGTGTATTTGTACTTATATGCTTTCTTACCCATTTTAATTATTTAATTTAATTTTTAATAAAGGATAAGTCAAGTAAGGAGCGTGGGCGGTATTTTACGTCACTTGAGCTACAAACTTAACTTATCTTTTACTCCCCCTAAACCCACCGACTGCTGGGGTCTAAGGAATAACTATGTCAATGTGTCATACTTAATAATCAACCAAATTTTCTGGTTTATTCTCTTTATCTCTACACCTAAAACAAGTGCTAAATTTAGGGTCGTGTAGACTCCCACAATGCTTACACTCCACATATCCTTTTTCAATCAACTCATCCCTCTTCCCATCTTTGCTATCCTTGTTTACACCATCCCCATCATCACCTCTTCTGGCTAAATTCTCTTCATACGCTGTTTCTGCTGGAATAAAATCTTTGGCCGAATTTCCTTGTAAAAAATCTGTCATGTGTTTATATATTTAATTGACTTGATAGTAACACAATTGTAATTGTTTGTCAAGCTAAATCACTTATATCATCCTCATCACTTTTATTCATTGTTTAAGCTGGTCTATTGCTAATTGTTCTAAGGCGTTTGCTAATAGTTTTCTAACAGCTTGACTCTTATTACCCTCATACTCTTTGACCGCTATCTCCACAATCTTCTTGTGTATATCCTCTGGTAACTTAGTCTGTATTCTGGCTGTCTTTATTGTCTTACTCATGGTTCTATAATACCACAATTGTAATTGTTTGTCAATTTATCCCATCTATGTCATCCACATCTATAATCCCCTCTGGTTTAGATGGTGCAATCATCTTCTCTACCAACTCAATGGTGTCTAACGCGCCCATACTGTAATCAAAACTGGTCATTTCTGAATTGTTTTCAATGGCGTTACGCATTGTCTTTAAATTCTTCTTTAATACCGACAAAGGTGCCTCCCTTGTTCTTCCTAGCTCTATATATTTTTCTTTACTCATGGCCAAATAAAATAAATAGTAATGCGATAATAGCAAAACCTAATAGTGTTCCTGCTAGTAATACATGAAAGAAGTATGTCATTTAATCAATTTCTTTAATGCTTTCTTAGTAAACATTGCCTCTTCAAACATGACATCTATTTTACCATACACAATAGCCTTAAAAGCAACTACAAACCTTTGTATAAGCGGTTTATGAACTGGAACTTCCAGCTTAATAAACTTGCTGTAAACCATCTGAAACACCATCTCTTCTTTATTCTTATCCTTTTTCATAGTCTTCTATTTAATTTTTAGTTCTTCCCTTCTTCCATTCACCATGTTTCCACCTCATGTGCAGGTTTAAAGCACACTTAGGGTGTAGCCTTCCTGCTGGAGTAGTGTAGTCACAGTAACGACATTTTAATCTTTTGGGTATTTTCACTTTACCTCCTTTAATTTTTTAACTCTGTCTATTACATCTTCCTTACGATACTTCTTTCCTTCTATTTCTATTGTGTCGCCATTAAAGATTTTGAAGCCACCTCTCTCTAGTTCTCCTATGTTAAAGTGGTCATCCTTTTCTGTCTGGTCATCATAGCAGGACATTATATATCCACTTTCTTTCTTCAATACAGTTTTTTTATTGCCAGCATCATTTATGAGAACATCACCCACTTCTAGGTTGTCTAGGGTTTTCTCTACGAGTTCTAGTTCTTCTTCAAACCATACACCACCTTCTTCCATCCGACAATACTCATTATCAACTATTTCTTTTATCGTACATACCTTGCCACGATTTTCAGGATAAAGCCCAACAATAGCATCTTTTTTAATCCTAACCCTATCTCCTACTTTATATTTCATCTTATTAATTTAATTTCTAATGTGCGTGAGCATGCGCACCCCGCCCCATTCCTTAGAATGGAATATCATCAACAGGAACTTCAGCTTTCACTTCTTTTCCTTTTGGTGTATCTTTTTCTGAAACAGTTTCTAAATCTTCATAGTTACCTATGTTTTCACTTTTCTTACTACCGCCCATTTCATCTTTAAGATTAAATTTAGCTTCTTTAACAGCCTTATCTTCATCTTTAGTGATTGGTGTTCCCATTCCTTTTGGAACTGGTACAGTTTTGTAATAAGCTCCTGCCTCTTCGGTTCTTGTAACTTTAATATCATAAAGCATGGGGTTGCCCCAATCCTTGTCTTCTGACAAAGCCTTTATGTCTTTAGCTATCATGAAAGCACCTTTAAAAATCTTAGGTGTTCCATCATCTCTATCAATTACAATCCAACCGAATGTGACTCTCTTGTCAATTTTCTCTTTCAAAGGCACATCATCTCCACAGTAAGAACAATCTTTTCCAGTACATTTTATTGGTCTGCTCTTTCCGTCTTCACCTATAACCCAATGCTGTGTTACGAACTCTGGTTTACTGACTAAACGAAATGTTATTGTCCTTCCTTTGTCGCCTTTACCGAACTGAAGAAATCTTCCTCCTCCAACGGCTTTCTGTGCTTCATCTACGATGCCATATCCGAAATCATTACTCATTTTTATTCACCACCTTTCTGTTTGCTTTTTTTATAATAAGGTTCAAATTGCTTTTTAAATTCTTCTTTAATTGTCTTCCTCGCATCAGCAAAAGCCTGTTTAGCTTCTTCTCCTTCTATATCAACTGGTTTCTCAAATTGAATTTCTACTCCAGCCGATAGTTTTACTGAATTAAAGTCACCGAGATTTACTGTCCTCGCAGGAGTAAGCATTATTTTGCTTATCATTGTTTTTGGTTTTATTTTTGCCATTTCTTATTACCTTTCTTTTAATTTATTATAATTCACTAGCCTCAAAATATCAACCACTAAAGTAACTTCTTTTTCTTTCCCTCCTCTTGTATTCCCCATACTTCTGTTTTGGTAGACATAATGGATTTATATTTATCCCTCTCATCTAAAATCTTCTGTATTTTCTTATCTTCTGCCTTACAAAATGGTAAATAATTGTTGTAGTTTTTCATCCAACCTGCACAAGTACAAGGAGGTATCTCATCCTTTTTCCAATACTCCACCATCTCTGCCATCTCTTTCCTCAACTTATCTTCTCTCCACTTACTTAAATAGATGTGCTTTTCTTTAAACGCGGTAGGCACCTTATCATTTGGCTCTTTGTTCATATAGAGCAACATGGCCTTTTTAATATCTCTTTCATCCTGCTCACGCATAATCATCAAATAGGTTAGAACCTGTGCTATATTATCCTCATCCTCTTGCCCACTTAATATTTTCTCCATCTTCCACTTCCCTGCTGACTTAATATCTAAAATAGCCAACCCTTCTGAATCTTTTACCAATCCATCGTATCTACCTCTAAAATGTTCTGTTTCTATTGTCTGCTCTGCATCTATCAATTTCCCTTGTGCCTCTAAAGCCTTATAAGCAAAATCGTGATACAAGTCTCCTATCTTTAATATCCATTGAACATGAGGAGCAAACTCTGAGGTTATCCCTTTTCTTTTTAAAAACCGCACACGCTGACACTTGCCCATATCAGAGATATAAAACTTCTTATCCTTAGACGGCTTGTAGCTTCCCCTACTAATTTTAATATAGTTCTCTAACGCTTCTGCTATTTCACTCATATTTTTGTATTTTTATAAATTTTAGGTATGGCATTAAATCCGTCAGCTACAAACTCAAATCCTCTACTCTCAAGAAAGTGATGAAATTTTCGTGTATAAGCTTTGGATGCTACGCCATTGTACACCGAAAAATGCCCTATATTCACATCAGTAAATGGAGAACTATGAACCAAATACTTCCCAACCCTTTGCTCTATTTTCTCAATAAAAAACGCCTCTGGATTTTCATAATGTTCAAAAACCTCGCTAAGTAAAACCACATCATATTTCTTTTTTTCCATTGATTCTACTTGAGCTCCAATACGGTATCGTTTGTTGTAGTCTTCCATAAACTTAACTTGTGCCTTTACATCATTAAAATACGCTATTTCTTTATTTGGAAATAGTGTTTTTAAATAAATAGTAGAAAGCCCAATCCCATTATAATAATCAAGGACAGAATCAACCCTCTCCATATCAATCAACCTAATCATTGATTGAATAGTGGGTCTGGAGCGTGTTTTATAACATTTAGCCATGTCCCAAATGTAATCCTTATGCTGGTACACAGAAAAATCTTTACACCCACTATCAAGCCATATTTTTTTAAGCATGTTGCTTTTAGTTTGTACCATCTCTTCATACTCAGCCGTAGGTACACCTAAAAGTTCGTAAAAATAATATCTCAGATATTTCGGTTGTGTATAATCTTGTGTTTTCATCTTTTCAACCACATCCACACTCATTACTTATCTACTTTTTTTGGATTTGGTTTCTTGCTTGTAAAAAAACCTTGCTTTCTCTTTCTGTCGTAATAACACTTTAAAGAGCAATACTTGCCACTTCCTCCAGTATGGGTCCAATTTCTGTTTCTTAAAAACATTTTGCCACATTGTTTGCATCTTGCTGGTTTCCAATCATATTTTTCATACAATTTTCTGCATCTGGTAGAACAATATTTACTGCCTTTCTGTATTCTATATCTAGACAGGGGCTCTCCACATACAACACAACACATCTTCTCACCGTGCTCTTGCTTTAATGATTTTCTAATTAATACAGGACTCTGATGCAATCTTTTGTTAAAAATTTGTCTAACTCGTTCTCTACTTATGCCATACATCTTCCCTACGCTATCTAAAGTAGCCACAGGTGCTAACACATCTTCAACAATCTTCCAATGTCTTTCTTTTATTTCTTCGTTCATTCTTTCCATTTTATTTAATTAAATTTGTAACCTCACCTATATTACCACTTTTCCATCCCAATGTCAAGAAATGTTACTAATTACTAACACTTCTTTTCCCTTTGTACCTAGGGGGGCGAGTGAGATTCGAACTCACACCCAGTCCTAGACTGCTCCTCCACTTGAGCTACCGCCCCCATAGTTTTCAGATTTAATTTCTAACATTACCTTGTCATTAGTTTAAATTTATTACATCTGCTATATATTTTACATCATTGCATGTTTTAATATCATTCCCAATTACTTCTTCTCATATTTTATATCCTTTTCTTATGGTTAACAAATCGCAAAATAGGAACCGTATGTACCGATTCCTATTGCCTATTTATTTCTTTTTCTTCTTTCCCTTTAAACAAACTCCTATCTTCTTAAAAAAATCAACAATCTTCTTGGTTGTTTTATTCAATATTCTCACCCCCCCTATTTTTCTCTGGTGATGAAATTAAACATGTTCTTTAAGTAAAGAAACATGCTCTTTACCCAGTTGTCGCCTTTTACTGGTCTATTGTCTTCTATGTTTTCTAACTTGTCTTCTTTAAATATCAACTTATCTAATTCTGCTAGTATCTCAACATCTTTAGATACGGGGTCACCATTCTGAGTTAAGCCCAATTTCTTACACAACTCTCCCACTAAATCCTCCACCCTCTCTTTTAGCTTTGTATACTTTCTTTCACTTACTATAATCTCATTTTTATATTCCTCTTTCATCTTCTCATGCTTTGTGGCCAGTTCATGAAACGCAATTAGCTCACTCCTTATTCTTTGAACCTCCATTACGCCAAACTTCACTTGCTCTCCACCAATCTCTACTGTGCCAAAATCAATTTTTGTCTGGTCGTTTATTTCCATATCTTCCCCATTTTGGGGAGTGTCATTAGAATTATACCACGTTTCAATAAAATCCAGGGGGTCCTCCCACCAATCATTCAACTCTACTATGTTTCTTGCTATTGTGTCTATACCATTTCTTAATGTTTTTGGGTCAACTTTAAAGATTGAAAAGTGAGAATGCGCCCAAACAGTACCGCTCTTACCTATCTTAGCTATCATCTCTCCCTCAGAGACCTCCTTCACTTGAGATAAAAAGCCGTCTGGGTGGTTATGTGCATAATGTACCCACCTCTCCCCCCAAGGGCCCTCTATATGTATTACGTTGTGCCTACCATACGCTCTGGTTGGATGAGAAGCATAGTGGTAATAGACCAATTTCCCTTTCGCTATTGCATACAAGGGTAAACCCAAGTCTGTATCTCCTCCCGTTTTGATATTTATGTCGTAACCATTGTGTAAATATGTGCCTCTGTCACTTCCAAAATAATCAGCTACATACCAATCCTTCTCAAACTCTTCTTTAGAACCATCCCCTACAGGATAACGCATTTTTTAGCGATTGCTGTTAATAATAAATATCTCACTATCATAATCTACACAAACTGTCCTAATAGGGTTCATCTCATAACAAGCACTTGTCGTTAGGTAATACTCACCAGTTGGTAGGTTTGGGATAGTTAAATTAGTAATAACCTGTTTATGGTCACCAGCTTTGTTCATAGGGGTAATTGAGGGTAGGGTGTAAACAACTCCATTAATTAACTGTCTGTGAATTATAGGGAACTTGTCAGTATTTTTAGTAAATACCGTTTTATAAATCAAAGGTTCTCCTACCTCTACTGTCTTGTTCTCATTCATTATCTTTAAGGGTTGTTCTATTACTAAAGGATTGTAAGGATAAAGCCACCAAACAAAAACAGTTATTACTGCAACAGTAGAAAATAATAATGTGAGCATAGCAATTATATATTCAAATTTTTTCATCTTATTACTAAAGCTATTAACGCACCTATAAAGGCTACTAAAACTAAACTGACAAAACTGTAAACGATATTTTTAACAGGGGTAAACTCCTTACAAGTAACAAGAGTATCAACCTTTTTAAACAAGTTTATTATATCTTTCTTAATTAGGGCTATTGATGTTGCTATGGTCATAGAAATCTCTCTATGTATGTATTATGATTTAAAAATTATAAATTAGCAAATTATTCTAATATAGAAGCCGCCCCTCCACAATAATTCTGCCCCCCAATAACACTTGATAAAGACGGAGATGTTGTTCCAGTTAATGAACAAGCCTCACATCTAATTCTTCCAGTTCCACCAGTTCCACCACCACCACTACCAGTTGCGCCCGTAGCTGTAATCTTACCAGAACCAAGAATTGCTGTTTTAGCTTTAATTAAAACCGAACCACCTGCTCCAGCACCACCATTTCTTCCTAAAGAACCAGCACCATTACTACCAAGTCCTCCATTTGACCTTATCAATCCAGAAATAGTTATTGTTTTAGCAAAAATTGCAACGATTCCGCCCCCAGCTCCTCCACCACCACCATCATCACTAGCTGCTGAACATCCGCCTCCACCCGCACCACCGAATACCATTGTCGATAAAGCTACTACACCAGCAGTTCCTCCACCAGTTCCTGCCGTTGGTCCATTACCAATAGTAGTTCCAGTTGCTCCAGCAGTACCATTGCCTCCACCACCTCCACCAGAACCTCCGCCACCAATTTCAGTACCGCCTCCACCACCATTACCATTCGCTGCATTACTTGCACTTCCAGCACCTCCGGTACCTTCACCTTGATTTGCTGTGTTGTGTTGTTCTCCTCCAGCTCCTCGGAAACCACCACCAGTTCCACCAGTAAACCTATCTGGAGACGCACCTCCATTAGCACTAATCGTTCCATTTACATCACACAAGCCACTACTCATTAAAGCCACAATACCACCCACAGTTCCATTCCAAGCTTTGGCTGTTAAAGTTTTACCAGAGTCAATCGTGATACCAGAATGTTGTTCTATAACTAACACCTGAGCTCCCGAAGTATAGGTATAAGTTAGCGGACTCACTGTTGTAATAGTACCCGCTACATAAGATGAAATTTTATTAAGTTCCCACTGCCCCGCGCTCGTGCCTCGTGTTTGATGAATCATTATTAACTGCCCCGCTACAAAAGAAGCATTGGTTGCTGATATGGAAGTTGTGCCAGAAGTGGCGGTACTTGCCGAATCAATTGGAGCATCTGTTGTGTTTGCTGATATAGATAACAGCCCATCGCTTCCATTACTGAAAGGGGGGGCGAGTAATTGTGGCATTATTCTGACTTTAATTGAATGGTTATGTCTGTTCCTGCTATCGTACTTCCTATTTGGTCTATGTCAGGTGTAAGTATGTCTCCTTCTGCCAAAGCTGTTGTATCAAAAGAAGTGGTATTACCAGAAGTAGCTCCAGCAAGTATTTTTGGTCTATCAGCAGGAGTGGTTGCCCATATAGAAGTTCCGTTCTTATTTATATCTACAATTACATCCGCACCAGTCGGAGCAGTCTTTACATATAAATATGCCTTAATCGCAGTTAACGTTCTTGGAACTCCTATAATTGGCGATACTGATGTGCCAGTTGTAAGAGTACCCACAACAGACCAAGTAAATGTTGGTTTTGAAGACGCTAATTCATAAATTGTTCCTGCGTCATTTATAACATATAAGGTTGGAATTCCTGCTTTGTCTTTTGCAAAAATATGCAACTTATTAGCTGCTGGGGTTGATGGGTCTGCTCTCTCAGTTAACTCTATTCCATCTGCCATAGCATCCACGGCCCTATCATTAGCCACCATGTTATCCATTTTTGCTTCTGTTATTATGTCTCCCGCTGTCCATGTGACTGCCGCGTAAACTGTTTCAGCCATTTTTCAAATAGTTAATTGATATCTTTGTATTACTTCTCACTTTTTCTACTTTAAATTTAGAATTAATCTTTCCAAATTCTCTCCCTACTTTGTTGCTTGATTCTTTTTCTGAAGCGACAATACTAGGTAAGGTCATGTTAGCACGAAAATCTCTTGTATCCAAACCACAAGCACATTCTAAACATAATGATTCATCAATAGGAGAAATCTGAGGCGTAAGACACCCCTTCCATTCTTTTCCATTCGTCCATTGAACATAATGAAAATCACACCAATCAGTTAAAGTTTCGTCACTAGCCCAACAATACCCCTGCACTTCACCACAACTACCACAAGTTATCTCATATCTATTTAAACCAGCCTTATCTCTAGGACAAGTTATATATTCCTGTTTCGCTATTTCTTGTGATATTTCTTCTTTTGGCATTAAAGCCAACTTATCTCTCCATTCCTTTATAACCTCCTGACATTCACAATCAGCCCTATCAACAGGAAAGAACGAATAAACATCAATTCGTTTTTGTTTGTGTAAACTCATCTGAGTTGCCATATCTCTGGATGTATATATTTTTCTCATATTGTTCTTTCTAGGCTATGGACCCACAGTTGACCAATTATTAACGCTATCATCAAAAATGTAAAGTTGGTCCACACCTGCGTCTTTTATTAACACAAACACTTCTCCAGACAACGCGGTACCCACAGCGGGGAGTGTAGTTCCTCTTGGAAGTACCAACCGCTTACCACTCCAGTCTTTAATCTGTTTCCGTTCTATTTGTCTATCTACTGCATCACCTCTGATGCTTTCTGTTGTTGCTGACATATTCTATATTATAACGCTTCGTTAGAAGTTATTTTTCTTAATGTTAAATTCTGGGTAAACTTTCCTGCTTCATACACTCCTTGTATGCGTATAACTCTGTAATTAGTATAGGTGTCTAAATCTTGGTCTTTCACCTTAACTTGGTCACGCAATTGCAATTGAGGTATTCCTCTAATGCTTAATCTTAATTCTGATTGTGGGTCTTTGTGCCTCTTAACTAAATTTTCTGCCATGGTTGCCGCAAAACTCCTATCATCTATATACGGATTAGTTATCTCTTTCTGTTGCTCATTATAGTCATTCACCGAACTAGTGTCTTCATAAATTTCCTTAAATTCATAATCAACAGTAGCTGGTGTACCTCGTATCTTTAATAGATTTACAAACCCAGTAGCCACATTATCATTTTTCACTTCCAATTTAACAGTCTTAGTAAAAGATGTTGCAGTAATCGTTACATCACTAGTTATGTTTGAGCCAGTACCACCCGCACCAGTAAACACCGTGTAGTCTGTATTCGCAACTGGACTTGTTATGCCAGACGCGGGGTCTTCAAATTGAGCCCAAATTTCTGTTGTAACACCACCACCTACTATTTCTTCCTCAATACCATTTCTCCAAACTTCCGCTTCTCCCTTTACACTTCTGGGTGCTCCTGACACTATTACCCTATTAATAATCTTAGACGAATCTCCTTGACTCCATGTAATAATATCATCTGCCTCTATTGTCCAAGCCACCGCATTGTAAGGTGCTTCTGAATATTTGTTCCTATTCTCAAAACGTAGCTTCCCACTTTCATCTTGATAAAACACAGCCTCTTCTGCTTCACAAATTTGCTTAATTCTATTCCCCGCTGTTTGACCTTTTTCAAACCAAGCAAACTTAATTGTGTTTAAACCTGTATCCAAACTATAATTTTGCGTACCAATACCTGCCCTAGCCAAAATATCAGCAATAATTTCATCTGACCTTTTGTCTACGTATATTGTCGTCTCCTGTGGTTTTTCATTTAAACCCTGTATAAAATCATACACCGCAATTCTTACTTGCCTTTTTGCTTTGTCTTCTTTTGGTTGAGTAGTTAACCCCTCAATAATAGGTATCAATTTTTCTTGTCCTTCCACTTCAAACCCTATAAATATCTTAATGGGTCTATTTGGTTTTAATGCAGTACCGATAGAAGCATCA
>Ga0208279_1000282_pt1 | contig 45468 bp, 61 predicted proteins | sample AntAceMetag02UKM_FD_184766 | JGI IMG/M metagenome (GOLD analysis project Ga0208279, IMG submission 184766) | Saline lake microbial communities from Ace Lake, Antarctica - Antarctic Ace Lake Metagenome 02UKM (SPAdes) (version 2) | ecosystem: Environmental > Aquatic > Non-marine Saline and... | reverse complement strand
GTTTTTCCTATACGATGCTCATTTCCTCCACCAGAACCACCTTCATGAATATTAGTCAATGGACCCAATTTCAAACCACTCCGACCAATTGCCCATATCAACCATATTTCTAAATCAAATGCTGCTTGTTCAGTCAATCCTATTTTAATTTTTAAAATAATAGGTTCAAGACCTGCTTCTAAAATCAATTTAATTTTATAAAATTTATGTTTATTTCCAACTTTTTCAATTAGTCTATTATTTGTAATTTCTTGAAGATGAGTCATATGTTGATAGCGTTTCCCTTTACCGACATAAAAAGGTTCTGCCTCAAATTCATAATCTCCATATTTATATATTCCTTTTTTTCTAGGATCTAAATATATATAAACATAAAATTCTTTCTTTTCATTCACATCATATTTCCTTTTATGTTTGTTCTAATAATACATTAATGTATCTTAGACACGTTCAATCATCCCTTTTATATTTATTCTTATTTATAATTTTGACATCTTAAATACATGGTTTGTATGGTTATTTTTATCTATATATATAAATGAGCGAATGCATCAATTTAAACCTTTCATATATAGGAGGATAAAGATGGTTCGTAGTATGTTAACCCGTGACGAGGTACACACGTTCTATTCTGAGAACGGCTTGTTCATGTCTCAGGTGGTGAGGAATTTTTTGGACTCACCAACGCCTGGAGTTGTGATTCAAGTGGCACCAAATTGTATCATGGACTATAATATTGTCATGAGCAATTTCATCGTCGTAATAACCGAATAGGATTCGGGGTAGTCACATACCCGGCAACAGAAATGTGACAAGAAATATTATGAGATTATATGAAATATCAATTATGATATTTGATATAAATTCATAATTAAAATTAGAGTTGATTACATAACCAGACAATAGAATAATAGAATATTATAGAAAGGAGAAACAATAAATAAATTATAGTATATTACATAAGGAGGTTATTATGGAGACATGCTATAGAGAAAGAATATTATTCGCCCCACCAGTCATTTTCAAATGCAAAAACTGCGGGTCAGAGTATTGGGATAATGAATTAGAAAATCTTCATTGTCCTATGTGCGGTGGCTCGGAGATGAGTTGTAATAAAAGTTAATAGGCAATAATGCCATAATTATTATTAGGAGGATTTTATGTTTAGTATAATCAATATCTTTTTGGCAATCGTAGCAGTATATATCGCTTTGGATTATTACAAAAAGAAGACTCTTGATCTGAAAGGTCTTATTCTTAAAGCGATCAAAATTTGTCTAATCATTGTAGTTGTGAAAGGATTGGTAGCAGCAGCAAATGCAATTTTGGAACCGGCGTTTATAGATTCTTTAATGAATCGAACAGTCGATGTTGTTATTGCCAATGTTTTGATTGGAGCCATTTCAATGTATCTATTTCTCAATATTGATAAACCATATAAATTTATTGCTGATATAGTATTCGGTCTCTATGATGATATAAAAGGCATAGTCATGAAATTAAAAATTCCTAAAAGAGCTTCAAAGAAAACTCCTGATGCTACCGAAACATCTTCATAACATTTTCTAAAGAAAGAATACAGAATACAGAGTCCTTTAATGGGTAACTCTGTATTCTTTTTTTCTAAGTATAAAAATATAATTCTACAATCTCATCCAATTTTGGTGATATCAACATCTCAATATATTGAGTATCAAAATGAATATCATAATGTGTTTTATAATCTAAAGTTCCGGGATATGACTTAACAATCAAATCACGGTTATTTTTAATTTCATATGGTAATGTAATAAATATATTTGATGTTGCATCCATAGCAATATCTTCTTCTGAGAATTCATATATCGCTTTCCCTGTAGGTTTTACACCTCGCCAAGTCACATTTCCTGAATGGATATCTGCTGTTGCATCAAATATCTTTTCTGGTGTTAAATGATGAGTATCTCCATTTAATGCATTAGGATCATTTTCTTCAATATCCGCAAGAATATCACGAGCATATCCTGGTTCATCTTGTGGAATTTTTTCTGTTTCAAATTCTCCCAATAGAATTCGCCTGTTTGAAGGATCTACAGTTATAACCTGTGTATCATATGCGGTGACCTCAGTCACTGCAGTTGCATCAATTGTAATAACAGTCTTTTCAAGGAGACTTGTTTTTTGGCGAATAAAATTATTATTGCCATTAACGCTAGTAATGAAGGCACCAGCGATTCTCATTTTCGAAAGATTTGCATTTGTAAAAGTTTCTGAATAAATAATATCACCAACATTAACAGTATCCCAATCAGTTGATGAATTGATTACATTCAATCGACCAGATGTAATAGGATTCCATTTAATAATATCTTTTGTTTCAGGATATAAATTAGTTACATTTGTTGATATAGTTTTAAAATTTATCAATTCAGATTTTATAATTCTATATTGTTTCAATCCAGGTAAATTATTATATGGAGTAATAGGTGCAACTGAACGTAATGATTGAATAGGTTCATTTTCACCATATTTACTATGAACAGATCCTAATGAAATATTCATCACTGCATGATTCAATTTCCAATCAGAATCAATTACTAAATATGTTGGTAATTCAATTTCATATTTGATTGTTGAATTTAATCTAAATGATGCTAATTCGGTACCACCTTGTTTTTGAGAACCATCTGATATCGAATCTATTTGAAACCATGGATTCAACTGAACAGGATATACTACCCTCATCTGATCCATATTTTTAATCAAAGTCATTGCCGCATCTGTACTTCTCCAGTCTAATTGATACGCCTCACCCGTAACATCATTATCATATTTATAATCTAAAATTTCCTCAGGTACTACAAGATAACTCCAAAAAGTAGTAGGTCTTAATATTCGACCGATACCACCTGACCACATATAAAGAGCAGTACGTATATCAAGGTATTCATAAATTGAACGACACCACATAGACATCTCACATGTACCTTGAAACCTTGTGAAAACAGGAGTCACTTGTACATTATCATCTCGATAAATTGGTGTGAATAATTTAGAACCAAGACCTGGAGACAAATTAGGATAACGCCATGAAAAACGACCCCCATGTTCTTCTGGCTCAAATTCACCAGATGGATCTAATGTGATAGATGGAAGAATATTAGTTTCAATTTCTCCACCATTCTCAAGCGTTTTATTAAAATATTCGATTGCTTTGTCAAAAGTTCCTATAACCTTATAATTAAATTCAGGATAAAAAGAATCACCAAACCAATTGAGTAGACCTCGATAAAACGACCCCATGCAGTTGTTGATATAAAAGTGTTCTTGAACTTTCATTTAATCTATCCTTTCTCCTTTAAACCCACGATGTTTCTTTTGAGATCTATTAGGATTAACCACTTCTCTCATTGCAGTAATACTAAGGTTATATTTCAAACAAAAAACTTTCATATTATTAATAATTTCAAATGTTCCAGAAGGGTTAATAATTTTATAAAATCCCGAATTTTTTCCTTGACCATTTCTAGACATTTTTTCTTTAATTTTTTCAGATAATAATTTTCCAAAATTAGGGTGAGTTTCTCCCGGAGTTCCAAATTTTTTACGTTCTTCCGCAGAATATCGTTTTCCGAAATTATGATTTTTTTGACCAGATTGGGATTTTCGAATTTTATTTTTTGTATCTTGTGATAATAGTTTTCCATAATTAGGATTTTTTTCTCCTGAATTTCCAAATTTTTTTCGTTCTTCTTTAGAATATCGTTTTCCATAATTAGGATTTTTTTCTCCTACCATTTGACCTTTCAATGTTTTTCCAATTTTTTTCTTTGTTTGATTAGAAACGATTCTTTTAGAAGATCCTTCTCCACCATCCGTTAAATTTACAAGTGGTCCTAATTTTAAATCACTCCGACTAATTGCCCATATCATCCATATTTCTAAATCAAACGCTTCTTGTTCAAATAAATTCTCTTCAATTTTCAAAATAATGGGTTCAAGTCCCGCTTTTAAAATCTTTCGAATTTTATTATATTTATGTTTATTATTTCCTTTTTTATGATTTCGTTTTACAGAAATTAAATGTGATAAATATTGTACATCTTTCCCCTTACCAACATAAAAAGGTTCATGGGCAAATGAATATTCTCCATATATAAACCAACCATTTTTTCTGGGATCTAAGTATATGTAAACATAAAATTCATCCATGATATTCCTTTACAACTTATTAATTTTTACATTGTCTCTATCTGGAAATAAATCGTTTATATTATTATTCTGTTTTGTTTGAGCAGGGATATCTTCGATTTGTTCAGACATCCTAATCATATTATCAAAACACTCTTTTGTAGAAATTTGAATTGCAGATGTTCTAACGAGTTTCTTATTTATAATTGTATCGATATGTTGTCGCTCAGCGAGTATATAAATAAAATCATCTTGATAATTTGTGAATGTGAAACCATAAAGAAATAAGAGATTATCAAACGGGCCATTTTCAGTATTCACTTTTGAGAGTTTAATTGATTCATTAAATGTATACTGAATCGTATCTCCATACTCTTTTAAAATATTTGAAAATTGAGAGCGTATGTCTAAATTCTCTGTTTTCAAATCCTTAACATCAAGAAATGTTTTTGAAAACAATGAATTGCGTAAATCTTTATATGTATTTACATTTACTACTTGTTCTTTACATAATCCTTGAATTTTACTATCGGTTGAAAAACCGATGAACGTATTACTTTTTGAAAAATAAACTGTAATATGAGTATGATCTCCCATGAATGGAAAATGCATACTGTAAGATCTGTTTATTTTACTTCCGAATGTCAACATTATTCTGACCTCCTATAGCATCGTATTGTCAATTTATATCCTTTAGTCCATTATTTAAAATATCCAAACTACTAATCATTTATAATTTGTTCTGATTTTTAGAAGTTACACTTTTCCTAAATCAATTTCCATTACACCATTATAATCCTCAACAGGAATATCTTGCATTTCTTTATCCTTCATCATTGATACAACCATATCTTTTGTTAATGGTGATTCATTGACAAGGTCTCGGAAATACATGAAATTCTTTGTTATTTTAACATCATCTTTTGGTTTCCATAACCATACTGCCTTCGCTACATTGTCAGGCAAACGGTTCCAATCTACATCTAATGTAAGATCTAAGAAACTATCTCTTACACATAGTATTGCACTACATGCATGGTTTGTATCATCCTTAGATTCATCTTTCATTATATCTACAACATATCTTGTTAAATTTGTATTATCAAATTGTTTTTTTATCAATTCATATTTTTTCAATAAATCAGTTGGTAGTGTATCAATTTCAAGACTTGCTAACCGACTATCATCAACACCATCTGTTTTCTTCATCATTTCAATTACAGAACATTTATACAAATCTTCATTTTTAATATCATGTTGTATAAATTCATCATGATTCATTGAAATAATACCAACCTTTTTCATATGAGTCATAAATGATTCAATTTGAACATCATCCCATCTTTTCTGTATTGCATCAACTGATATCGAACATAATTTATTAATTCCTTCAGATGTTACTGTTATAGTTCTTCCAAATTTATCAAGAATATTTTGTTCAAATTCTTTAAATATTCCTTTTTGTTTATATATTTCGTATTTACTTGAAACGGCCTCTGAAAATCTATCAGAATCTACATCATTAAAATGACTAAAAACTATTGGAGCTGAAAGTGTTTTCAAAATAAATAATTGTAATTCATGACTTATAGTTGATATATTACTTTTTTCTTTTAATTGATTTGATGCCAAAGAATAATATGAAATATAAGTATAAAGTATCACAGGTAATTCCATAAAATCATCACTTATTTTAATGTTATCTTCAAATTTTTTAATATAATCTTCAACTACACTGTTATACACAAAAGGAAATAAAGAAGGTATTGGTTTCTGATCTTGTAAATGATTATGTAATACTGTTTTTAAATATAAACTACCTGAATACATTATACTTTTAAACTGTTCATTTGAACAATCTGGAAAATATTTTTTCTTTGAATCATTAATTGATAAATCTTCACCAGATATATTTTTCAAAAATGTACCATATATATCTTTTTGTGTACTTATTGCCATCAACATATTATCTAAATTTGTAAAATTATTTTTCAATATTTTTTCTGTGAAATTATCAGATAATGTTGTACATATATCACCATCACGTTTTTTAGAATTTTCAATTGATTTTTCATTAGGTTTTACATTTATATCAATAGTTTCTAATTCTTTTTCTGCAAACGCTGCAAAATCATTTTGAGATTTAGTATCTATTTTTTCTTCATCATCTTCAATAAAAGACTGAACATTAAATGGTTCTACAGTTGTGTCAGTGGCTGTTTCAGGAAATGGATCAGAAAAATTAACATCGTTACGATCATTACGTTCTTGAGATATCATATCGATTCGTCGAGATAATGTTACCATGGATGTAACAACGCTATCCATTTTAATTTGATTCATAAAATTTGTAGATATTGCTACATAATCATCTCTAATAGATGTCATAATTTTTATCATTGATAAATAATCAAACAATGTCATTGAATATTTTTCACCATCGTGATAATCTTCACCACGATAACTTATAACCAATGTAATAGTTTCACCATGTTCTATAGTATTATGAAACATTGTATAAAAATATTTTTTCTTTTTTCCAGGAAATATATATGTTGCTGTTGTTGTTTCATGATTTTTTATCTTTTTTCTAATAGCCGCTAACTTCCCATTTTCCAGATGGGGTTTCATAATCAAAAGATATTTAAATAAATGTTGATGTGATAGCGAAATATTGTTAGAAATTCGACTCTTCCTATTTGCTATTTCAATATATAATTTCATGGTAGATGATCCATATAAATCTTTTGCTACCATTAATTTCATATCTAAATTATTTCCTGTTTTGGAAATATCAAATAGACTCCATAATTTCTGATCATAAAACTTTACATCATCGCTCATAATCTTTCCTTATCATTTCAACTACTTCATCGATTGATTTAACAACAGCGTCCGAATGATATGTTATCCAAAAACTCATAGGAGCACCACTATCAATAATGTATATTGTTTTGTTATTATTCCATGCAAATATAATTTCCATACTTGTACCAGCAGATATTTTTGCCCAGTCAACTAATACAATATCAGATTCGATAATCATATTTTTATCTGTATTGATAATATCAGCAGGGTTTTCAAAATTAACTTCTATAAGTACAGGATCCAAAAATATATAATTATCATCACCCAATTTTTCTTTGACTTCATTTCGCCATTTTGAACATTCATTTTCAAAATCTAACAGTGCACCTGCTAAATAAATTTTAATTTTTGCCATCTTAAATCCCTTTTGCCATCTCAAATCCATCCATAAATTTATTTAGAGATTCTGATTTGGTAACCTTTAATACATTGCCTAAATCATCCTTCTTCTTTTTCTTCTTTGCTTTGGTCTTTTTTGTTTTTAACTTCTTAGGTGAATACAAACCAACAGTTTCATATATTTGATCCTTTTCATCAGATGCATCAATAATCTCAACCCAGAGATTTATATCTTGCCATTTCAAATAAGGATGTTTTTTCTTTAATATTTTTCCAATCTTTGATTTATCTTCTTTGTATCTGGGAATAAATTTTGGTTTATACCCACTCAACAAAACTGATTCTTTAAGGAATTTTAATACCTCAACACGATCCAATGCAAACATTGAATAGTTATTGAATAATTTATTTATGACCAAATTATAAATAGAATCACGAAAATAATGTAAAATGTACTGTGGTCCTATTGATTTATCATCAATCAATTCCTTTGGGAATGGACTTGTTTTTGAACCATCATACAACCACCGATTCATTACTGTCCATGGTGAAATTTTATCTCCTTTTGTTTCCATACTATTCCTTAATAGATTTTACTGAAAGATAACCTAATCGATTTATATATTTAAATGATTGGTCTGCACGCTTATCGTTTGGATCCAATTTTATTGTACTATCAAATTCTCTAAGATATTTTTCAACAATTTTTTCATTATCGAATGGTAAATAAATATCAACATTTGATAGTGCTGCATTTCGTCTGAAACATGCTGGACATGTGAAACAATGTCGAGATGTATATTTATCTTCAGCTCCACTATGTAAATATTCAACTGTTCTATTTTCAGATAATGGTGTATAACATGAAAATGTTTTTTGTAATAAATCTATACGACCATCTTTAACGGTTGATGCATACCATTTGACCATATCATCTTTATACATATCCCAGAAAGGCGAAGTGATTGTTACAACATTTTTTGTATCAGTTGCTGTTAATATTTGTGATAAATCATCAAATACTTTTTGATTATTATCACTAATTCTATCACTTTTTGAACCTCCAATATATACCGTATTTGAATATCTTGCTACCGCAAGTGTGGCAAGCAAAATATTTCTATTGGGAATAAATGCAGTATCGGTTTCCATATCTCCGAGTTTCAAAGTATTATCAACAATTTCACCGATACAATAATTACCGACAAATATAGTTTCAATTCCTCCATACTTTGCTCCAATGTCAAAAAATACTGGTTTGGTATCAGGATCTATCATTTGTCTTACATATTTCAATAAAATATAACTATCAATACCACCCGAATATAATACTACTGAACTATATTTATTTCCCATTTTTATCTCCCTTTATACAGTCGCCAACGGATCTTTTGTGACTTTATCATAAAATTCAATTATTGATGTAGAATCTTCATTCATTATTTTATGTGCTTCTTCTACTTTTTTATATCCCATAGATGCAACTTCAGCATCATATACTTCATCATTTTTTAAGAATGAAATTACTTCACCACAAAACGGGCATTCTAATAAACAACGAGTATCAGAATTTCGAGTAACCAATTTAAATTTCTTTTTATCGGCATCTATTTCAACATACGTCCCAATTTTCAAAATTTCTTTTTGTAATTCCTTACAACAAATAGGATAATATTTAACATCCCATTGTTTTTTACTCACCTGATTATATCTGACAATCATTGATGTACCTCCTATTTATATTTATTCTTATTTTGTTTTTTCAAATCTACAATTTTTTGATTTATTCGTCTCATATGTCGATACAATGGATGTTCTTCATCTTCTTTAATAACTTCAGGAATAATCACTTTCCGATTTTTATTTTCTAAATATATAACTAAATGAATTACACAAACAACAATCACTAAAATTCCTGCCATAATCATCACGATATCTTTAACAATATCAATGAATTCACACACTAGGAATTTACTCGTTTTTTAATTGCAACCAAAAGGAAATTTGAATAATTAATTAAATCGACTGCATTGTTTGCCAATTTCGCAATAGGAATTGTTCCCGGTTTCTTTCGATCCAATATTCCACAAATCCTTTTCGATTTTGTCATGCATACTAATGCATTCAATAAAACTTCATGATTTGAAAATTCTTCCATCTCCCATGTATTACCATAATCATCATGTCGGTCGATGAATATTTTTATCGCATCTTCAAATCCTGGCATTATTTTTTTCAATTCTTTTGTCAAGTCTGTATATTCACCTTGAACTTTATCATCACTTATTATATCAGATTTGAAAATTATATCACCTTGGTCAGATTCTAATTTTAATCTCATTATTTATCTCCGTTGATGTTTATTATCTGCAGAGTATTTTTCCATAACACCTTTGAATGTTTTCTTTTCGAGATATACAATTTTTGTTTTCTTTCGTAATGCAAAACACATACCAAAATCAAATACTGTCCCTAATGATCTTTGATCCCAGAAAATATGAACTTCATCTGCCCATTCAATTAAATCACGATTATACATACAGACACCATAATCATCAAGGTCTGGATGGTCATCAAATGCAGGGATTTTAATTTCATGACCATCTTTTTTCATACTCTCTTTATAAATAATCATTTTACTCTTATAAGATGTAGTTCCTATAATTGTGATTTTCATCTCAATATCTCCTAAATAAAACCAAAGATGATATGATTTCGACTTGAAAAATTTGCTCCATATTTCTCAATCAAATCAAAAGTATCATTTGAATTTTCAATTGACGATTTTAATGTATCTCCCTCAGGCATAATCCAAATTTGATCTTTTCTTGGAGTCGTTGTTTTAATAATTGTATGTAGATATTCTTTTACATATTCAGATTTATCATCAACAACCTTAATGTAAATAAATGGATAATTCATGATTAATTCTGTTCTTGCAATTTCAATATCTGTTTCATCATGATTAAAGAATTTTGGTGAATAAATAATTTTTACCTTATCCTGTAAATTTTCTTCACATATAAATTCACAGAGTTCTGTAACATTTTCACCATTAGTTTCAATGTTTGCAATATCATATTCGTCCAATAATAGAAGTGTTTTTGTATCCTTTAAATTATTATCATAACCAGGTTCACCACCCGTAATCATAAGACCACCAGTTTGTGTTACCTTTTCAGCAATAATATTAATATTATAATCTGCTTCTGCTGATATCCTCATTTTGACTAATGTATCACACCAAGGACATGCTTTTTTATTCACAACACGATTACATTTTTTAAAACGTACAAGTGTCATTTGTCTTCCGGAATCAGGTCCTTCGCCCTGATAAGTATTAAATACCTCAATCAACTTCATAAGATCTCCTTTAATTTTATAATTCCTTAAATATTCAATTTACCATAATACTAAAATATTTCCAATACACACCACATGTTTTACATACCCTTTCGTTCTTTATACAACATGCAAAATAATCACAAAAGAACATAGGTTCATATGCAGATATAAATTCATTACAATCGGGATCATCTTCCAATTCATAATATATTTCTCTCTCAGGAAAAATATCCTTATGAGTAATTCCCATATCTTCAAGACTCTCAGTATTTTCTTCTTTACTTTCTAAAAGTTCTTCATTATCAAATGCATCTTCAGGTAACGGTGAAATGGATTTAATAAATTTTTTATCAGTCACAACTCCCCCCATTTCTATGAAGCGCCTTTATTATTTGTTCTAAATATCAAAGAGAAGTGCTACTGAGTTATCTTTAAATATGTTTAAATCTATTTCATTAAATGGCCATATAGGTATTTCATGAACTATTTCACTTTCAAGACCCGGAGATTTTGAACTACGAAAATAAACACAATTTATTTTATTGTCTGAACAATATTCAGAATATTCAAAATTAAATGAAATAAATAAATCACATTCATTTATATGAGCAATTATATCATTCTTATTTGAATGTAGTAAAGCAGATGATACATTAATCTCTTGTTCAATACCAATAGTTTTGAAAACACCATCATAAAAAGATATATTACCAGTCAATAAAATAATATGTTGTTTATGTTGTTTAGCATAAAAATTAATAAAATCAGCATTGAATTTTTCTCCTGTTGGAGAAGGAGTTATATCAATTAAAATAAATGGTCTCTTTATTTTCAATTCAACTACAGTTGGATTAATCGGCATTTTAAAATCTTTTGTTGTAGTAGCAAGTGAATCTTTTGTAGTTATAGTATCATTGAATGTTAAACTATTATCTGATATTGTTAATTCTTTCTCCGTAAGATTTGATTTTTGAATCTTATCTTTAGGATTCCTATAATCATTTTTATCATATAATTCTATACAAGCACCTTCATGTAAATTCATTCCACATCGAACACATATATCATTTTTTTGTCTATAATTAACTGATCGTGTTTTTCTCGCTTTCGCTTTCGATTCAGCAGACATTATAAAACCAGCAGCTCTACCCTTCTTTTTTTCACTCATCTATATTCTCCCTTTTTAATAATTTATACGCTTTCTTTACGGCCTCATCTGTATCAATCTGATCATAACAAGGAACACATTTACCAACTGGAGTCCATTTACATGGTCTATGACCATGTGTAAAACATCCACGACCTTTGTAGTCACATACATCTGATTCTGGTGGTTCAATTGCAACTGCATGTTTATATGTTGACAATCGAACACCTGCTCTGAATGCACCATATATTCCAAGTACAGGTGTACTCACACCTTCAGATAAATGAACCAAAGAAGAATCTGGAGCAATTACAAGTCCAGCACGTTTAATTAAACTTATAGTTCTATCAATTGTTGTTGAATGTCTTGCAAAATTAAATACATTTTTTCTAATATCTTCAGGAAATGAAATTTGAATAAATGCATCTATTCTATCTGCAGCATGGGGTCCATCTGTTATAATCAATTTATACCCGTCACGGACAAGTGGAATAAATATATTTTTCCACATATTACTACTTGGAGTTCTAATGGGCGAAGATGCTCTTAATTGTGCAACAATAAATTTACCATCTTCCCAACCATTTTCCTTCATGATTAAATCTACTTCTTTATCAATTTTAGGTTTTGTTGGAATTATAGCATGTAACATATCTTTAGGAATATCATCAATTCCTAACCATTTTGCAAATAATTCAAATGCATTTTCTTTTTCTGCTTGTTTACATCTTTCAATAACACCCTCAAAGGTTGCATGATATTTACATTTTCTTAAATATATTGAATCAACGGGAAATGGTATCAATTTATCAATACAGTCCCAATTTTCAACCAATGGTTTATAAATAGGAGAACATGAAAAATAAATTTCAACTCCTTTATATTTCTTTTTCATCCACCTAAGTAATGGTTGAATGAAACATAAATCACCTATCCCGCCTGTACGCCAAATAAGAATTTTTTGATTTGTTAAATCCTGACCCATATATGGATTATATATTTTCTTAAATGAAACCTTAGCAGGTTTCAATTGTTTTTTACGAGATTCTTTTGTTTTTTCTAATGCATTATATAAATATAAAGATAATACCTTTCCTGTATTCCTTTTGTATGCTTCGGGTTCACCATTATTGATTCTAAAATGAAAATCTCTATTTGCAACACCTATAACCATTCCTGGAGGATTACTTCTCAATTCATCAATAGTTTCAACCTTACTTGAAATATCCCATGTAACTCCTAACCTTTTCAATGTTTCCCTATCCATTATTTTCCTCCTCAAATACCATTTTTTCAAATGCATCTAGTGATAATGGTTCTCTTAAATTTTCAACTAATGCATTTATAAGTTCCTGTTGTTTCACTAATATATTTTCATGACCTGTATTCAACAAATCCATATCGATTAATTTACTTACACGAACTGACATTTCCTCTAAAAAATTTAACAATGAATCAGTATATGCTAATACAACTGCAATATTTCCTGTTGAAATTACATCTGGATGTCTCATACATCTAAATAACAAATCAAGTATTTTCTTTATATTTTCACGCCATGGTTTATAATTAATTCCTTTTTTCATTCTACATAAAGGTTCTATTCGTGTAAAATGTTTTTCATATTGTTTTTTTATCATTTTAGCATTGATATTTTTTTGATCCATTTGAGAAAGACGTTTTTTCCACTCTTGAAAGTATTCAGTTGTTATCATGCTCTTCTTATCCATGATATCATCAAAAGGACCTATTATAGTCGTTTCGTCTTCGTATGCTTCTACTTCCTCGTTTTCAATATCGTCACTGACTTTAATTTCATCCATCAATATATTTCCTTTTTTTAATTTGTTCTAACATATTATTTTAGAATCTTGATGCTATATATATTAAACAATGATAGAACTAATATTTAATCTTTTAACGAAAGGGTTTATAATGAAACATATTAAAAATAAATTGGGGCATGATGATCAGATTTTATTGATTGCAAGAATTATCAAAAAGAAAGGTATAATGTCTTTTCTTGATGTAATAAGAGAAATGGAAAAACTTGAAGGTCCAAACGCTACTAATGGATTGAAAAGTACAGGTACACTATATCGAAGAATGAAATATCTTTTGAATACAGATATAGCAATGAGAAATAATATCCAAAAAATTGAAAAAGGTAGAATGTTACATATTGGTTTGAGAGTACCTAAAGGTACTACTTCAATTCCTGCTAATTCTCTTTCTGAATTTTCAAATCCTGAAGATAAGAGTACTAATAATAAACCATATTCAGTGACAGTAGATGATAAAACATTCCAATTTCCATCGGTTAATGAATGCGGTTGTGATGGTCATATTTTACGAGCAGCAGCATTCAAAGCAATTGCAACATTTCTTGATACATTGTCTCAATAAAAAACTTGGGGGTGTTATAAAGACACCCCCTTAAGTTTTATTTTTTACTTTCGAGAATCTCGAACAATTTTGTCATTTTCAACAGAAACTGTACGAAAGTCTTTTAAACCATCTCTTAAATTCATTGATAGTTTTCGTGCCCGGAGTGAAGCGGCCTGATTCTTTCCGCCTGCAGTTGCTTCCATTACAAATAAATCAAAATCTTTTCTCAATCCTTCAAGTTTTTCTACGTATGCTTCAGTCATGGTTGTACCTCCTTAAAGATTATAAATATTTTCTATATGTCACCTAAAAGACATCCTTACATTTATTTGTTCTTTTTTTATTTCAAAACGTCTATAAATTAATCTTAGGGATAACTTAGAAGTGAACAACTATTATGATGATACGTACCAGCACTAAGAATGATATTAATAAGATATTGAAAATAAAAAACTAATTTAAATAGTTCATAAAGGCCTTAAATAAATTGAATAGAAATACAGTAATAATGTTAATCAAATAATTCAATTTAATTAAATAAAACTTCAACATCAATTCGGAGCTTTTTTTTGTTTTTTAATATATATAAAATTTTTTCAATCGTCTTTCCAAATTAATCCCATCTTAATTTTTATAATCTTTTTAAATCTTCTTTATGAGTGCTGGTACTATATGGTTGTTTCTTTATCCATCATTGTATATCTACATCTCCTTAGTGCTTCAATTGTTATAGTATCAAATTTTGTTATGTAAAGTCTTGTCATTATAGGGTTGAGAAGGTTTGATTTTCTTGCCTTCGCTCTGTGTCCTAGAGTCCTACCTAAGACCTGATTTAATTTATCAGTCTGTATTTTAATCGCCGTTTCCTCTAATGGTACATCATTACCCGAATGCATTGCCAATGCTTCATTAGGATGAACTGGACTCATAAATACATCGATATACATTATATCTTCTCTTGAGCAGAAGTCATTAGAACCTTTGATTGCCTCAATTGTTGAATCACATTTTAATGCTTTCTTACCAATATAAAAATGATGTTCTTCTCTATTTTCTGCAATGTGTTTCTTCAACTTCTTTTCATGAACTTTACGAGTATCCATTTGTTCATCCATAATACAAACTTCAATCTGTTCATTACTCCAGAATGCAGATTCATCAATATCTTTTGCCCAATAACGAAAACCATTATTTTCAAAAAATGTTGCAGGAGCATCTTCAGTTGTTAATATGATTATATTATCAAATAAATCAAAGAACATACTTAGTTCACCTGAACGTTCTGGTTTAAACATTGGTGCAGGTTTCAGATATGATCTATTTCTACTGATATACATTTTAGACATCAGTTTAAATGATTCAGTCATATTATTTAATACATTCACATCCTTTTTAATTTTCTTTAATTGTTCATCACTATACAATCTCAGCAATTCAAATTCCTCAAGTGTTCTTTCTTTTTCTTCTTTGAGAATAATATCAGCAAGATTTGTTAGACTTTCATATGAAACTTCTGTTATTTTTTTTACTGGAAATTCATCACAAACAACAGTTACATGATCTCTAACAAAATTTTCATTTTTCTTCTTCAACTTCCTCATTGATGAAAATAATTTTTCATTTTGATAGAAAAATATATGACCAGCAAAGTCTTCCGGATGTTCTAAAACATTATTTTCAAAATCACGATTACATTGAATATCGTTTTGAAGATCATTCAATTCATTATGATTGAAATATATTAAAGATAACCCTTCTGTTTCTGCAATCAAAGAATCTATTGTTTTTTGTAAACTAATTAACGATTTAGCAGTAGTTGCAAGTTTATTATTATTATCTCTAATTGCGACATATTGGGATAAATAATTTATAATTTCATCAATATTTTCAATATCATTTCCATTATGACTTACAAGTACATACATAGTATGTGGATTTTTACAGTGATATGATGCATTGAATTTTCTCCAAAGTTGTTTCCAACTCCTATACAAATCACTACCACTTTCACTGTTGTATTTATAATCCCTATCGTTTCGACCGCATGATGTATGCTTCATAAGTCGAACATTTTTTTTAGATCCTCTTAAGAAAAATAATCGAGTCTTTTTATCCTTCTCTTTCATACCTCTTAATTTTTCATATAATTCAGAATCTTTTTCTTTGAATATTTTCCTAATCAATTCAGATGTTGATCTTATCAAATGAATATGATTATGTCCCCAAATAGTTGCAGTGTCCTTTACGAGCCACTCATATTTTTCCCGTTGGCCCTCAATAGTATTGAATGTATTGAAAAAGATTTGTTGAGTAATAGGGTTATCCATATACTCTTCCTTTTCAGGATGACACACATCAATTTGATGTCTCAAGGTTGAGGTTGTTTTACCCGAACCTTCCGCATCAAGGAAAACGTGTTTTCCCCTTCTCATTTTCTTGAAGGGAATACTCTCGACAAAATTTGGCATAAATAATCTCCTTAAAATAAATTAGTGTTTAATTTGTACTATAACAATTTGTTCTAATTGACTTAATTAATAACTGGTTTGAATGAAAGAATCTACCTATATATATAAATGACTAACAAGATGAATTTAAAGGTAAAAAATAATCAACTATATGGGAGGTATATCGAATATGGCATTTGGATCTAGGTTATCAAGAGAAGAAAAACTCAAAATTGGAAAAGAATTTTATATACTGAGAGAAATTAAAAAAATTCCTTGGCCAGAAATTCGTGCATCTTACCGTAATATCAGTATGAATACGGCAAAGAAGTATATAAAAGATTATAAGGATTCTTTAGTTATTCATAAAGAAGTTGTATGTGTAGAATCATGAACACAAAAAAAAGAAAAGGTCCTTTAATTATTATAGCAGATCCTCATATCAATAATGCTGATATTGCTAAATTGACTGCTGATATGAGAAAGATTGAAATAATCACTATGCAGGAAGTATTAGAATCTGATATCAAAAGAACATCGATGGATGAAATGATTACATTAACACTTACATCTCGTAAGTGTGATCCACCTCCAGAACTAAATAAACGAAAATTAAATCCTTGGGATAAAAGGAAAGGTTACAAAAAATATTTTTAAAGGAAACTGATCATGGCTCGTTATGATGATATTAAAAAACAAATGGAAACATTGATTGAATCTGTAGAAGAAGTAACTGGCGACCATGAAAGCATTAAAGCATCAGATGAACAGTATGACGATCCAGAGTTATGGTGGGCAGGACCGTTATTAAAAAATCTTATATCAGCATTAAAAGAAATGGAGGAGACATAAGAAATATTTTTTAAGTTGAAAATAATTGGAAACCTATTGAAATATTAAATTAATTATTAAGGAGTGTGAAGTTATGGACACAATCAAAAATTATGGTAAAGAATTTAGTAAAGAATTAATCGCATTTTTAATCCTTGCAATTGGTTCTGGTATCGCTATTTCCTCTGGTGACTATGCATGGTATTATGGTTTAATTGTTGAATCACCTATTTTCAACACAATTATTTTTGCAGGTATGGCCGCAGCAATATTGTATGTATTAGTCGGTGCCTCAATTAATTGGATATCGAATAAATATAAAGAAGAAAAAGAAAAAACATTTAAGAAGTATGTATATTCATTTGTGGCATATTCGATTGCATTGTATGTATATATATTTGCTGTAGAATTTTTAGTGAATGGAATTGCATTTTCATGGTTTCATACAATTTTCGGAAATCCTCGTGGAGCTGTATTTAATAGTCTTGATACAGCGGTTATAATATCAATGATGTCATATATAGTTATGTTTATTTATGGCGATAAAGAATTGACTGATAAAGTTTCAAATTTGATTAAGTTTCCTAAAAAACAAACAGAATCAACAACGGTCGAAACTGATGTTGAAGAATCATCTGCTGCAAGTTAGATCTTAATGATTGTGATTCCGGTGATGAAATATTCACCGGAATCACATTTTTAAATTTAAGAACAAAACGATAAACCATAGGAGGATGTAATGAAAGTGAAAAAGGTACCAGATACAATATCATATCGTGAATTAATTATTAAAGATCGAAGACCATTACCACCCAAAGGATTTGCCTTTAAAGATAAAGCGAAATATACAAGAAAAAAGAAACACAGAGGTAGTGATGAAAATCCCCTCTGTGTCTCTTTTTTTGCCTAGATTTGGATGTAGTTAGGAAGTTATATATATTTATTATTGAATAGGAGTTTTTGTTTAAAGTTTTAAAACATTTAATGAAGGAGGTAAGTGTGTATGGATCAGAATCAGCAACAAGGGTTTACTGAGAGGGATTTAGTTTTATCACCAATGTCCTATTGTTGGATAACGGATGAAACTAAAGGCAATATAAATTGCTTTGTTGGTCCTCATAAATCTAACCTGGATGGAAAAACTGACAAACCTGTTGTTTTTGATACAAGACAGAAAAAGTTTGTCAATTGCGAACTTGCACAAGCAGTTCAGATGTTTAAGATTGCTCCTGAAGGATGGTACATGATTTTGAAAAATCCCGCAGAAAAACAACCAAAAGATGGTGGTAATCAGGGGTTTGAAAAACTTGATATCGGAAAGAAAATTATGTATCCTGGACCTGTTTCATTTCCTTTATGGCCAGGACAAATGCAATTGGAAGAAAACAATTTAAAAAAGGACCACTTATAAATTTGACTGATGGTGGTGAAACTATTATAAATCAAATATTTAGCGAATCTCATAGAAGAAAAATTAGTATTGCAAATAAAGGAAAATTGACTGGTTCTAGAAATCCAATGTATAATAAAATGGTATCAGAAGAAACAAGACAAAAAATAAGAGAAAAAAGTAAAAACCGCAAACATACAGATGAAACAAAACGAAAAATAGGTATTGCACATAAAGGAAAAATTGTTTCAGAAAAAACTAAAAATAAACTGAAAAAACCGAAATCTGATGAACATAAGAAAAAAATATCAGATTCAACAAAAGGACGAATTCCTTGGAATTTAGGAATTAGTCCAACTGAACAGACTAAACAAAAAATAAGTGAAGGATGTAAAGGATATATTCATACAAAAGAAGCAAAGGAAAAAATGGGTAAAAAATGGAAACTAACTTATGCATCAGATAAAGTAGTAATAATAACTAATTTATCTACATTTTGTTCCGTGTATGATATTGAATACAAAAAATTGTATTATTATGTTGGACGAAACAAAATGTATAATAAATTATTTTTTATTGATAAAATTTAAAATGTAAGTATTTCATTACTTTTAGAGAATAAGGGTTGTAAAAGCAAATCCGCCCTGTCATCAACAGCAAATTTCGTTATTGCATTTACATTTGGTATAAACCATTCAGGAAGTTTTTCCTCTTCATCAGGAATTACAATTACATTTAAGTCTGAGGCCTTCCATTTTTTCAGGAATTTATTTGTATAATTGTCTTTGACATAGTCAGGAGCTTTTTCTAAATCGATACCTTTGATTTGAAATAACATACCTTTCATGCCTGTTTTGAAAACATCATACATCAACGTATTCCATAATAACATCCCTCTAACACCTTGAGGAATCATTTTATATGTCTTTAATGTTTGAGCAAACGAAACAGGTTTACCAATCAATTTATTACCATCTGCTGCAAGATTCTTAACCTCATCTCGTACACCATCAACATATTCCACAATATCATCAACATCGACACCTTCCGGGCCACTTTTAAATATCTTTGTAAGAATCTCCATTAACATCTTTTTAGTATGAACCGAATAATCAGAACGTCTCGTTTCAATACCTTTAATATCATACTTATCCTTTTCATATCCTTCTTGATTGATAATATGTAAACCATATTTCTTTTTAGTATTTAGGAAATATGCTTTATCACATATAATCTCTTGTTTCAATTCAAGAAATGAATGTTGTGGTAAAACGTTATGTCTATCCACAAAAGGTTTCATAATACTATTATTTAAAATGGGATCTAATTCAGCAATTGCTTCAAAAATTCCATCCATTGTTATTTCTTTATTTTTTCTATTTGTAATATAATCTCCAATTTTAATGAACAATGAATCTGTATCAACATAATGTAGATATGTAAGTTCTTCTTCAACTTCCTTTTCATATCGAAGTTGTAGTTCTAATGATTCATTTTCCATGTATTGATTTAAATGAACACCAGCAAATTTAATCGCTTCTTGACCTGCCAATGTAATTGAACGTCCCATATCCTGATTAAAGAATCTAAAATATTCATTCAATAAAACACCATACAATGAATTCGCTAAAATCTTTAACGCCCATTGTTTATTGTCTGCAACCTTTTCCTCTACAGTATTTCCTTTTTTACCTTCTTCAAATTTAACCTTTTTGTATACTTTTCTTGTTTCAAGAAGATAATTATAAATCTCATAAAAGATTGATTTTTCAACTTCATGTCCTTTGAAAAGAGTTCCTGCAATATTAATAGTCGCTTGATTCTTCTCAATGAATTTCAATAGGTCAACAATTTTCCATTCTTCTCGATGACTCGAATGAACAGGATCTAATACAACTGTTGTAACTTCATCTAAATTTAATGTATCTCGTTCATATATTATTTTAGATGCTAATTCAGGATCTATTTTTGCCAAGTATGTATTTGGACCTATATTGTATGTTCTAACAAGATTTGGATATAGTGATGAATAATCCCAATCGACCATCCATTCATATAATCCACCAACAGGTTTCTTAACAAACGCTCCAGGAATTTTTTCTTTTTCTCCAATGAGTTCAACTCTATTACGTGGACACATCCCACGTTTCTTTAGATTTGTTAAAAATAATCCATCTGCCTGACCAATTGTAGAACTTACGCCTTTCCATGTAGTCGTAGCAGTAAGTCTTAATTCATTCATCATTTCAACATGACGCAATTTATTATTAAGGTCTCGAATTCTTTCAACATCAATTCTGTTGTAATTGATATATTTTTCAACATCATTTTCATACAATTGATTCAATGTACCATCATATTCAAGTTTACCTACACCAAGTACTTTCATACTGATATTTTCAAGTGAATATGAAACTTCTTTCGCTTCTGTCAAATCTTTATACAGATCCATTAAATCGACAACAACAAAACCTGTAATCATACAGTAACCCGATTTGGCATCTACAAAACAATTATCAAATGGTGATAATAAATTCATTGTAATATTAAGTCGTTTCATTCTATTATAAATATATCCAAGGTCAAACCCAATATTCCATGCTGTAATAATATCAGGTGCCATTGATTTTATTTTTTCAGCAAATTGTTTTATCATTTGAACTTCATTATCAAAGATATATAAATCCCAATTCTTAGCAAGTGCCGTCTTTTGAAGTTCTTTGAATCTCTTGGAATCATCTATCACGTTTCCATTAGTATCTTTACGATCTTGAACACGGAGTAGATATGATTGTATGGGTTCATCATTGATACAAAATGAAACTGATGATATCGGATACTCCGATTTTTCTGCAGTAGGAAATCCACGATCCTCATATGAATATACTTCAATATCAAAAAATAAAATATTTTGTTTTAAAATTATTGCTTCTTGACTATTACTTAAATAATAATCAACCGCATTCAATGTTTCAATTGGGACATCAGAACCATAACATCTTTGATTCTGTAGTCTATTTTTAAAATTACATTGGACAACTTTTAAATTCTTAAATTCTTCTAAGATTTTACCTTGTGCCAATGTTTCATAATAATAATAATTATTTGTTACTCTTGGGGGTTCATAAAATAATTTTGCATTATTTTTATCCCTAAATATAAAAATCAATCTGTCCTGTTTTGCAACATATTGAATATCTATCAATCTATATTCATCTGTGTAATATTTATCTGGTATTTTATATGAATATGAAATTTTACCTTTTTGTATCACAGATGATGAATCATCCTCTTGTGTTTCATCAATTGTATCACTTACTACAGGTTCATCTTCTTGAACTAATATATCAAGACTGAAATCATCATTAGTCAATAATTCTTCTGGTTCATCGGGTACATCAAATGACATTTCATCATCTTCGCCCTCAATTGTTTTTCCCATATATTTTCTAATCTCTTTGAAATGTTTTTCAAATGTTTTTCCAATATCACTCTTCAATCCACCATTTTTATTTACATATGATGAATGACATGTGAGATATACTTTACGGCCATTCCATTCATAGAACTGACCCATCTTCTTTAAGATACCCGCTTTTGTAGGTGCAATCTCAAATACTTTCATTGAGGTTGATCCCATCAAAAATATTACTTTAGGATCACAAATCTTTATTAATTCAAATAAATTGGGTTTGCAATTATCTGTTTGTTTATCAGTCGGATTACTAGTTTTTCCTTCTGGCGTCAATGTAAGACACAATACACAATTTGATATCGTCCATTTGAAATCATTTTTAAAATATAAATCAAAAGGAGTTCTAAATGTTTTACTTTCTTTACCAATTAATGGAATTCCATGTTCAACTTCTTCCTTACCAGGATTTTCTGCTACAAATAAAATTTCAGTATCTTCTAATTTTCCATTTGTATTTGTTTCTAGAATACATGATGGTGCATCTATTAAATCACACTCTTCACATTTCCCATGAGATTTTTTGATTGTAATCATAAAAATTCCTCATAAAAATTAGCGCCTTTATATTTATTCTCAATAGTGCATTTTGATATCTACATTTTTACAATGTCATACCTCCCATTGACGAGATATTTATATTTTTGTATAAATTCAAATAATGTTTTTTCTACTCTAACATCTTGAATATTATACTCAAATAATTTCACAGTTTTACCATCTTTGTATAGTTGGGGTGCAAAGGCTCCATCTCCTGATTTACCACAGGTTCCACCTAATGTTGCCTTTGCAATGGAATCTAAATTCCAAAGACCCTTTCTATGCAAATCCGTACGTTTCTTCTGCTGATCTAAAGTCTCAACGATATCTTTGGTTCCTAATATTGATTTCCACATGTTTGCCTGGATATCATAATTATTCCACCAATATGTTTTATCGCCAAATGGGTTACCGGTTGTTTTACCCGCTGCATCATATTCCCTATCGTTACCTAACAACACTCGTGCGTCGAACCCAATGGTGTTAAAACCCACTGCAGTGCACCCATTCATGTACTCTAACAATGCAACATGGTCACTTTTTTTATCGCCCCACAGACGATACATGTTCTCGAAATAGGAATATGTAACACAAGATGAAATCTTCATTTCGAATACATAATCCCATCCACCAACATCATCTGACATCTTTTGAGTTTCAACATCATAAACAATTACATTTTTATTCATCTTTTTTTCCTTTAATGTTTAATAATTTCACAATATTTTACATACTTCCATCGACCATCTATATCTCCTTATGAAAAATGTATTTCATCTTCCAATTCTTGTATATTGTCGTTTGCATCGTTTAGTTCAGTTTCTAAATGCTCAATTTTCTTTAATAGTGTTCTTTCAGAGTATTCATTATGACCATGAACACATACGCCATCATCATTCAATTCAATTTCTGTTTTTCTGCAATCACCATATTGGTTATGAAAACAACTAAAATTTTTACATTGAATAATCATATTATTATTTTTCTTTTGAAAGGTCATTGTAATTTAAGGGTCGTGTATTCATCACTTCTAATATCTCATGTTCAGACCAAGGCATAAAATTATGTGAATCCACGCCAACGTCTAATAATTTTCCTTCGCCTTTTGAATATGTATCTAAGCGTCCATGATTATGACCAAATAGATGCCATGTTCCATAGTGACTCTTCGGCCAACATTTATGACAATGGTGAGCAAGAAACATTTCTTGTCTTCCCATATGAACATATGCAGTATCAGAAACTACTTCGAATAAATGTGCTAATTTTAAAGCATCTTTTTCATGAGATCCTCTAATTAAATGAATCTTACCATTCAATCGTTTTATAATATCTTCAACCATATTAATACGACTTCTTGATAACGCAAAATCTCCCAGGTGGTAGACATGGTCATTTTTCTTCACTCGGGAATTCCAATTTTTAATGATTGTTTCATTCATTTCATCAATAGTTTTAAATGGTCTGTTGCAATATCGAATTATGTTCGTATGATAAAAGTTAATGGGTGTCCGCAGTAAAAAATCTTTTACTAGCGGACACCTTATTAATCCTTTCTTTTATATCTTTTTCCATTAGTATATTCCTCTATTAATTTTAAACATATTTTTTGTTCTTTCCAGTTACCTTTAAAACATTTAATTTTTTCAAATAAATTATTTAAACTAATATTATCTTTATCTATATATCGTCTCCATTTCTTTGCAACATTATCAGAATGTAAAATTATTTCACAATTACAAGGATGTCTTAATAATTCAGGGAATACATCGTTATTAAAACCACTTCTTCTTGAATAAACATGATCTCTTACAACACCTTTGGTATTGGTTTTACAATTAAAAACTCGAAATTTTTCAAGAAGAAGTTTTTCATCATTTGAACATCTATCAAACATTTTTTCAATCCAATCAGATTCTTTAAAGTATATTTCATAATTACTTTTCTGAATTAGTGGTATCCAATGACCATGTTTCTCCATGGTTTTTCTAAAATTAATCTTAAATTCAGGAGTAAATTTTTTTGAAGATTTTTCTCCTATAATTTTTTTAGTTTTTTTTGAGTGTGGAGGATGATATTCACCAATTTTTCCTTTGGAAATATTTTTCCTTCTTTCTAAAGAAAAAGTTTTCCCTTTATTAGCGGTACCACATTTGCGTCTGTATTCATCATTAACTTTTGATTTGACAAGATTTTTTTGGATTTCTTTTTGTTCATTTGACCATCTATGATTATAATTTGAATTATTTTTTCCGTTGGAGTTTTCTTTCATCCATAAATAATGATGTTCATGATTACAAAAAGAATATTTACCCATTTGACTTTTATATTTTTTTAAAGGTACCCCACAAAAGTCACATGTACAATCAATCATTAAACTTGTCCTTTAATTATCGTGTTGTAATTTCCAAAGTATATGGGTTTCATCCTTACATTTTTCAATCTGTACAATATTATAATAACCTATATACATACATTTAACTTTATTACTTTTTCTATGCATGATTTTTATACATATAGATTTATCTCTCAATTCGGAAACCATGCCAGTAATGAACCTTGGTTTATCTTCAGTTGGTTTACCATAACTCGCCATGTATCCAATAACACAAACTTGTTTTATAAATTGTTCGCAACGTTTTTTAATACTTTCACAATTTCTAAATTCTGGCATGATAATTATCCGTATTGTATTTTATATATTATACTGTCCTCTTCAGTAACTTCCTCCATATCTACAATTTGTGAAATACTACATTCACATTTTGTTGAATTTGGACTATCTACCATGTACCTAAATTTAACCATCCAGAGTTCAGGATTATCCCATCTACCATTTATCCATCGAGTTGTACCTCCTGTATCTTTCCATACTTTCTGAATCAAACATGGATAGGTAGTAGTCGGACATTTTTTAGATCCAATATAAAATGTGAGATCTAATATTTCACCAATATATAATTTCAATAACTCTACATATTCTTCAATCATTTTGCACCATTGTGTATCAAAATCTTTTGAATAGTAAATGTATTCATATCTCTCATTTTTCATTTAGATCCTTACTTGAATAATGCCATGTATTCTTTTCCTGAACTTACAATATCCAATACCATTGCAGAAAAATGAACTGGTGGTATTGCACATCCTTGATGTTGATTTGCATATTGATTAACTCGAATCTTTGCCCAAGGTTTTACATCTGCTTGTGCAAGTTCCTCATATATGCGTATGTAATCAGGTTCCTTACCCCCGTAAATAATCTTATTAATTTGTGACATATTTTTATTCACTGTCGCTTTTTCATTTGGTGTTCCAATAGATGCGGTAAGTTCGACAATCAATCCGATTATTTTTTTCTCTTCGGTGATTATTTTATTTGCCGAAATACCTTTCAATTTATTATCAATAGTGTGTGACTGCAATGTATTTATAACTTTTCTAATATCAGGATACAATGTCCTGATTACCAATTTAACATCTTCATCTTTATATTCAATTTCTTCTGCTTTGAGAATTTTAGTTGCATAATCTAGACAGAATTTTTCAGATATTCTTTCAAATTGAAAACCTTGTGTTCGTGAATGAAGAGCATCAATTATCTTTGATGGATAATTACATGTGAAAATGAAATGGCCCGTGTCTTCAAATTTCTCTGTAATTCCACGAAGAATACCTTGAGCATTCTTACTAAGAAAATCCGCTTCATCAATAAATACAATCTTTGATTTTGATGCAACAGGGGGACTTCTTAAAAAACCCGTAACACCATTTCTCATTGCATCAACTCCAGTTTCATCGGAACCATTCATTATAAATACATCCGATTCATCCTTGACAAGTTTATCAACTAAAATCCTTGCCAATGTCGTCTTACCCGATCCCGGTGATCCACTGAAGAGTAGATGTGGAATAGTTTCTTTGTAAATACAACGTTCAAAGAATTCCTTTTGTTCTTCTGTTAATACCATATCCTCTAATTCATGTGGGCGATATTTCTCTACCCATAAACTTGATACATCTGACATAAAAATCTCCTCACTTAATGGTTGCCTTTTATTTATGTTCTATTAAACTTAAAGTCAATTCTTTGTTTTTCAAATGAGCGATTAAATGCATCTTCTAATGATGTCTTGAGTGGTGGAAGGCATTGTTCATTTCTTTTATTTATTTCTTTAAGTCGTTCCTTTAAGTATGTTGTTGAAATGTCATTCATGATCTTCCATATGAGAAGTTCCTCCTCGGGTTTTACAGTTATACCTGCAACAATGGAAAGTGGTATATCTTCACCAACTTTTTTATCTTGAACAATTATTATTGAAGGAGAATATCGATGAGCGGAAATTCCAACATTTACACCTTCAATTAATTTTTTAGAACTATCTATTCTGATAGAAACTAATTGTAATACAGATTTTTCTAACCTTTCCTTCATAAGAGTTTTTAATACCATATCATTGAACTTTTTCATTTACGCTCCTTACGGGATATTTATCAAATTTCGAATTTTCCTCTACAACTCCACTCCTTCTTTTATCCGTTTCTAATAACCATATAATTGCTTCTTCTTCTGTAAAAACGTGAATATTAAATATATTCTTTGGAAGAATGCAAACTTTTCCTAAACAATCTGTATCCATTGAAACAAAATCTGTTATGGGTGTTCCTGTTCCATATTTAAGATAATATTCATGATTTATTATTAATGCAATATGTCTTAATGCAGTACGGGAGTAAAAAAATTCAATTACATTTCCTTTTAAGTATGACCACATTTCTGCTAATTCTGTATCATTATTTAATATGAATATTTGTACAGTTTCTATTGTAATATTTTTTTCGTTCATAACCCTCCTTTATAAAAGATTTAAATTCATATCAAAAATTAATATATATAATATAGAGCACTCATATGTAAAGAAGGCAAAATCAATATCTAGAACACATTATAAACAATGATAGGAGATGGATGTGTATTATACTTATATATACTTAGATCCTCGTAAACCCGGAACGTATATGTACGGCGACTACATATTCAATTATGAACCATTCAAAGGATATAAAATAAGAAAGGAAATACAAAAATGAACAATGATTATCAAAAACATATCGATGGTGTATGTGATTTATTTGATTCAAGAAAAATATTATTTATTGAAAAAAATAAAAATTATGGATGTTCATATCTTAAGTCAGCAGAAATATTAAAATTTATTTTAGAAGATAAAGAATTAAATTTAAATACTAGTGGAGACCATGCTGCATATCAATTGATTACAAGAATGATGGATAAAATCATAAGATTTTGTACACTCCGATTTACTGAACAAAACGATTCAGTTAATGAAAGTATAATAGATACAGCGGCAGATCTATCTGTATACGCTGCAATGCTTTCAGAAATCGAAAAGAATCCTTTAGAACAAAAGAAAAAAACAAAGGTAACATTATAAATGAATTTAGAATTGCTTGAACATTGGTTGCAGGATAAAGGACTATTGAGAGGTTCTGCTGGAGCAAGTCTTAAATGTGTATGTATTTTTTGTGGAGATCATCCAGATGAGAAAAAGAAGGGTCATTTATATGTGACACCTGATAAGAATCTTTATCATTGTTTTCTATGTGGTCATGCAGGAATAATTCCAGATTTAATTTCAAAATTTTCAGGTGATAAGAAATTAATATCTAAGATTTTTACAAAAGGTGAATTGACCCAAAAATTATCTAAAGGTGGTGTTAAGGTAAAGAAAACTCGTCAAGTTCCTAATATTAGTATTCCTGAAATTGACCGTGATTCATTTGTTTTGAAGCGCGCATATGTTAAAAATCGTGTAGGATTTCTTGATGAACCAGAAAAAATATCAGGGTTGGTATTTAATATTGATAAATTTGTAGTTGATAATATTATTACATTACCACAAGATATGAGTTTAGATTTTCTACAATCGAATTGTGTTGGATTTCTATCACATAGGAAGTCATTATTAATGTGTAGAAATATTCATAAAAAAGCGAAAATGAAATTCTTTAAAATACCCATTGCAGAGGATCCATATAAGTTATTGGACTATTATTGTTTGAAAGGTAGGCATCCTCTCAGTAATACAATAGTTATGGCGGAAGGTGCATTTGATGTATTGGGAGAATATTATGCAAATTCTCTTGGTATAAAAGATGATATCAGATTATACGTGGCAGCATTCAGTGCAGATTCAATGGCATCAGTATTGAAAGCAGTTTGTTTTGATAATCAATTATTTAATGTTGATTTGATTATATTATCCGATCAAGATAAACAACCATGGTTTTACAAAAAATTGGTTAAGAGTTCTGAACATGTATTAAAAAGTCTGAAAATTTATTATAACAAAAGTGGAAAAGATTTCGGAGAATTCCCACTTAAACCAGTGCTTGGAGGTGATTTAAAAAGTGTCTCGACAAAGCGAAAAAATAAAAAAAGTTTTTAAGGAAACATTGCAAAATGGCGTAGTAATCGAAGAGGGTATTTCGCCAAGGGATATTATAGATTTGTGTGAAAAAGATAATAAATTATATTCATACAAAGATATGTTTATCGCCCCGACAATGTCCCGAGTGGGTGATTCTGATTGTATGAGGATTATATTTGCCTTACGAGAAATAAGTGGTGGCCGAGTTCAAAATGTTGAAAGAGTTATCAATTTAGTAAAAGATCTTGAAACGGTTCTCATTTATTTAGATGATTGTAATCAAACAAAAGATAATGGATTTATCTATTTTGATGTTACAAAAATTATCGAAGAAGTCGAATAATATTATCGGAATAAATATAAATAGGAACCTTTACCAATTACAGAAAAGGAGTTAAACATGAGTGAAGAAGATGTGACCAATGTGGTAATAAAGCGCGAGGATTTTTCAAAGTTTCTGAATACATTAAGATTCTTTCAGGATGTTTGTACGGATTGTGATGTAACAGATGGAATTGTAAGGCAGAGGACAAACGATAGACATGGTGTAATTGAAATCGATTTGACCAATGCAATTGGCGAGAATTCTGTTACTCTGAGTTTTCTCAAAACAAAAATAATGCTTCTGAAGTCATTTGAATTAGACCAGAGTGTTTCGGAATCAGATGGTGATGAAACGATTGATTTAAAAATTGATGATAAGAATCTGAATTTTGTTGATAAATATTCAACTTTATCATTCAGAATTCCGAGTCGAAAGTTTCTTGATAATACTTTTATGACAACTGAGGATCTTGATAAAATGTTTAAATTAAAGGAAGAAGATCTTTTAATTTCACATACAATATCCTCATATATGTGTAAACGTATCAAAACAATCACTGAAGGTTTTGATAGTGATATGGTTATCTGGAGATTTAATAAATTTGAAGCATCACTTGAAACCGAAACGAGTAATAAAGAAAATTCATCAAAATTGATTAAGGATATTGTATTGAATGCAGAAATGGAGAAGTCAGTTGCAAAAATGATAGCTCTTCCATTTATGTTAGATGTTAATTCGGATATCAAGATTGATGGATATAAAATTGGAAAAGATAAAATCCTATCCAAATTTCAAATGAAATATTTCGGAATTCCTATTTCAATTTATGCACAATCAAAGGTTGAAAAAGTTAAGTAATGAAACATGCGGATTTAAAAGAACTTTTAAAGTTTACACCCGAGGCAGACGTAGGATTCGATCCTATAGTCACTTCGGGTGAGGTGGGTCAATTATTATTTTCGGGTGGTTGTTTATATACATATACATCTGAAAAAGAATGGCAGGTTGTTGAAGAATATGATAAGGATTGGAAAAATCTTATCATATTACTATTAGCACTTGTTAGATATCCCATAAATGAAGCATCTCCATCCCGCGTCATAACAGATATGATATTGTCTGATGATTTTGAGTTTTATATGGACAAGGCGAAAAAACTTTTAGAATTAAAAGAACAAGGTGTTATGAATGAAGAGACTATTGTTCTTGAAGAATTCTTTGATCTTCCAAAACAGATAAGGCAATTATTATGAGTGATATAAAATTCCTTCCGTATTATCCAAAATATATATATTTAGACGGTATGTTACAAAAAGGGATTCCAGGAAAATTACGAATATTTTTAGATTTTAAAAATTGCCTTCAAATGATTTATTCAGAAGAAGGTGCCAATCAACTTGTAAATAACAGTCGGCGATGGAGATATATTGATCCGTCTATTTTCTCCGACTTTTTAGAATTTGTTGCATTTCATAAAACTTATGCAAAAAAACGAGGTGTAGACTTAGAAATATATACATTCATGGAGAGTGGTGAATCATTATATCATTCTCAAATTGATAAAGGATATAAAGGAAGTCGTAGGAAAGCAACTGTATGTGGACTTGATGAAGCAACTACTGATTTATATTTTAAAATATTGAATAAAAATTATGATTTGACTATCAGAATAGGAAATAAACTTCCGAATGTTAAGGTTATCAGATTAAATTTTCTAGAGGCTGATTTCATGCCTTATTATCTGATAAATTCTTTATTAAAAGATTCTCATGAATGGACAAATGTTATATATTCAACAGATAAAGATATGTATCAATGTCTATTAGAACCAAACATATTTCAATATGTTAGAACATGGAGATCTGGAAAAGTATTGTCTCGTGATGATGTTATGGAACATTTTTTAAAGGAACCAAATGATATTCATCCATTAGAATTTCCTCTTGTATTATCAATTATAGGAGATGATGGTGATGATGTTCCTGGAATAAAAAATGTTGGTCCTGCGAGATTGATTGCTTCTTTCGATGAAATACGGGGCATCTTTGGGCCAATGAAAGATATATATTCTAAACTTAAAGATGGTGAAGATTTATTTGATGATAGTATTAGAACAAATAATAAATACGTTCAGAGCATTTTAGATGCGGAAAGAAACGAGAAGAGAATTACCAAAAATTTAAAACTTGTTTCTTATTATATGATTAATGATTATTTTGAAAATGCTCCGAATACTGAGGTTAGGAAGAAACTAAGAAGGGTGGAAGAAACTATACTTCGACCCGAAATAGTATTGAAAACTGGCACTGTATTATTAGATGCATTGAATAAAATTGGAATTAGTATTCCTCTCTCAGATGAAACGATATACACTTTATTTGAGTAGGTGATTTTATGTTATGTTGGGATGAGGTTCTTCGATATTGTAAGACGTCACTAGGGTTTCCACATTCGTTTATTGAATATTCAGATGAGGAAATTTTGGAATATTTGAAGGAACAAACTCTGAGAAAATTCAGTACATTTTTTCCTGAAAAATGGACTCTTTCAATTGTTACATCAGATCCAAATGTAAAAGTAATTGGACGTCAAGATCTATTTTATGTGAATGATTGTGAAGGTCGGCAGATATTATCATTAGACGAATTTATTCCTCCTGGTGGAGATCGATTTGTATTAGGTCATCCTGTAGTTGGAAGTTATAGTTATGGAAGTGTTCCTGGTAATCTTATTGATATGTATACTGCAAATAATACTAGACCATTTTCAGACTTTAATTATACAATGTATTTTTTTGCGCCAAATATGGTTAGGATAACTCCCCGATTTAGTGGTCAGGCATCAATTGAATATTCAAGAGTTCATGCAGAAGATTTATCAACAATTGCACCTGATTTACAGGACTATTTTAAAGAATTAAATTTGGCCGTATTCATGATGTGGATTGGACAAATCAGAAAGAATTTTCAAGGCATAAATACACCTTTCGGCGAAATACCTCTGAACGGGGATGATTTATTTTCACGTGGTGAATCAAAGTATCAAGCGTTGATGGATAAATTCGAAACTTCAAGTGCCCCGTACCTCATTTTCGATAAAGGCTGATAGATGCAAACTAAAAATATTTTTTATACTTATATATACTTAGACACCCGTAAACCTGGTAAGTATATCTATGGCGATTATATATTCGATTATGAACCATTTTATGTGGGTAAAGGAAAATGTGGACAATGGAAGACTCATCTTATTGAAGCAATAAATAATAAACCAATTGAAAAAATTGGGAATCCTTATAAATATAGAAAAATTCGAAAGATTTTAAAAGAAAATATTGAACCTATTATTTTGAAAGTTGAATCTAAATTGAATGAACAAGAAGCATTTGATTTAGAAATATGGATGATATGGGCAATTGGTAGATATGATTTGAAATTGGGACCACTTACAAATCTTACAGATGGTGGTGATGGAATATCGGGATACATTTATTCACCTTCATTAAAATTAAAGATGTCTAAAAGAACTAAACAATATTATATTGAACATCCTGAAACACGAAAAATAATATCTGAATATACTAAGAAACAATGGCAAAATGATGAATATAGAAAATTCATGACTGAATCCACTAGAGAAAGACAATTAGGTTCCATATGTCCAGAAGAAACAAAAAAGAAAATTGCTGATGCACAGATTGGGTCTAAAAATCACAGATATGGCAAAAATAATTCAGATTTTCAAAAACAACAAGTATCATTTTCAAACTCAAAAACTTTTGAATTAATACATCCAAATGGATATTCTGAAATTATTTTTAATCTTCATCTTTTTTGTCGAGAACATTCTGAATTAAATTTAAATGCATCTGCACTTGCTGATGTTGCGAATCCTAAATTTACCAAAAATAAGACCCATCGAGGTTTTAAATGTCAAAGGATTGAATCATGACTTTATTTAATAAAAATTATCTAAAACTTCTAGAACAAGAAATTCAAAATGAAAAACCTACAGTTCCAGATGAAGGTACTGTTCCTAATGATGGATCTATTCGACAAAAAAATTCTTTAATCCACTATGCGCCAAAAGATATGATAGTTTCAATCAAGAAAACTGGGTTATGCTGTAAACGAATATTATCAAAAGTTCCTGGTATGAATGAAAAATTTGCAGAACGATATGCACCATATATTGCAGAAAAACTTTCTATTGCACAGGATAAAGTAACACCTGAAACTGTATTACATTTTCTTGATATGGTACATCCAGGACTTAATAAGTCCATCAATGCATTTTTCTGTCGAATTCCTGAAGGTATTCCTCATCTTCAAGAGTTTCTCGATACTCATGTTCCAATTAGAATTATATTGAAAAAACTTATGAGTGCTAAGGAAAACGGATTTAAAATTTATGGTCGAAATTTTCCTACTACTAGAAATTGGATTAAAATAAAAACAGACCATATAGATAAATTATCAGATCAAAGAAAAGATTGGTATGGATATTTTGCAAAAGAAGATGCTACCAACCATTTTACGGAAGTTCCATCTGCAGCAATTGTTCCATCAACTGGTATTATCCCATCTTTTGCATTAAAGGTTCTTTCAGGCAATGATGAATACTAATGAAAATTTTAGGATTAGATCCAGCCACCAAAACTGGTTGGGCGCTGGTGGATGATGCGGGATTAATTGATTGCGGTGCAATCGAAATACCTTCAAAATTACCATTGGGTGCTAGGTTAATTTATTTATCCAAGGAGATTAAAAAACTTTTAAATACTGTCAAACCCGATTGCATTGCAGTCGAGGATGTAGTTATGGCAATATCAGGAGTTAAGGTTCTTGCATTTTTGGCGCGTTTATCGGGTTGTTTGATAAAAGAGTGTCATGAATATATGGGAGAAGACCCCACATTATATGAACCCTCCACATGGAAAAAACATAGTATCGAAGGTCTTGTAGGAAATTCAAAAAAATATCAAATTCTATTTGCCGTTGCTACACACTTCAATTTACTTACAGAGACACAAATAGAAACAATTAATGAATCTATTGAATTTGAAATTGAAAAACAGAATGATTTGAAATATGAAATAAAAATATTAAGATCAAAGAAACAAAAAAAGAAAAATGATGAAAATGAAATACATGAATACAATAAAAAAATTCATTCGAAGAAAAAACAATTAAAAAAATTAGAGAAAACGTGTAACAAATCTTTCTCTGAAATATCAAATGATATAACAGCAATCACAAATATATCAGAAGATATGGCAGATGCAATATGTATTGCAATTGCGAAACAATTAGAACAAAAAAATGGAAACACGAATCATAAAAAACGATAAGTGTTTCCATCCGGAGAATGGACGCTCTCCTATTTCTTTTTACTCGGTTTTATTTTTGAAGGTTTTATAGTTTTAGGTAAATCAATTTTTTCAATTTTTCCTGATGTAGTAGAATCTTTAAAATTATCATTGACAAATTTATTCAATCCGGGATCGTTAATATGACGGTTTGGTAAAGGAATTTTCATTAGTTCGTTCGCTTTCTATTTTTGAAATTTTGTAAAATTAGCAAAACACTATATTCAGTAATTAATATATATAACCATAAGAACCTATTTATACATCCTGGATATTAATTAGAATCTGCCATAAAACATCAGAACAAATATAAAAAATATAGGTGATAATAGATGACTAATACTCGGTTTGTGATTCATGATCACTATGCTAGAAGAGCTGGTCATCATTGGGATTTACGGATAGAAAAAGATAAAGTTTTAAAGTCTTGGGCAATTCCAAAACACCGTATGCCAGAAAAAGGAGAAAGACTCCTTGCTGCACAAACTCCGGACCATCCATTATCATGGTATGACTTCGAAGGAGAAATAACAGATACTTATGGTCGAGGTACTGTTAAAATTCTCGAACAAGAAAAATGTAAAATTATAAAGTGGAAAGAAAGTCATATAGGAATTGAATTTCAGGGGAAAAAAATAAAAGGGATATACTACCTGATAAAAACAACCGGAAATACAAATTGGATTATAATTAAAGGGAAGTAATGGAGTCAATTTATTATGTATATATCTATTTAGATTCTCGTAAACCCGGAATTTATTATTATAATAATCTTGACTATACATTTGAATATGAACCTTTCTATGTCGGAAAAGGAAAAGGTAAACAAATATATCATCACCTGAAAGAAAGTAATTGGGATGTAAAAAAAGGTAATTTTTTAAAAATTAATAAAATTCGAAAAATTATTAAAAGTGGTTTTAAACCTATATTATTTAAAATTAAAGAAAACTTAATTGAACAAGAAGCATTTAATTTTGAAAGACTAGTAATACAAGAGATAGGGAGATATGATTTAAAATTAGGCCCTCTTACAAACCTTACTGCTGGTGGTGAAGGAGTATCAGGAAGAGTTTTTTCGAATCTAGATAAAGAAAAATTATCTATTCGTATGAAAGAGTTATATTTAAAGAGACCTGAAATTAAAGAAAAAATTAGTAGACGTCTTAAAAATATATATAAAAATCCTAATGAAAGACTAAAAATTAAACTATTAACAAAAGGTCAAATAAATTTAGGTTATAAAAATGGAAATTATAAAAAGGAAATTCATATAATTAGAAAATGTAAAATTTGTGAAAAAATATTACCAAAAAGTAATAGAACATTTTATTGTAAAAGTTGTTCTGTAACCGGAGTTAGAAATCATAGATATAATCCTGAAATGCATAAAAATCAATATTGTAAAAAATGTGGAAAATTGAAGAAAGGAATATCTAAAACTGGAATGTGTAGAAGTTGTAGTCAAATCGGTAAAAATCATCCTATGTTTGGAAAAAAAGTTTCATATGAAAGAAATATTAAAATGATAATGTCAAAGAGAAATATTGATGAAATTGATAAAATGACAGTTAGTATTATGGGAATATCTACAACATTAAATGATGATCCTGAATTGAATGGCGTTGCATTAACAATTTTTTGTGCAAAATGTAATTTTAAATGTAAGAATTGTCAGAATCCCGAAAGTTGGGATAGAAAAAATGGAATAGAAACTACAGTAAAAGATATAAAAAATAAAATTTTATCAGCAAAAAAACTTATAAAGAGTGTTGTATTTTGTGGGGGAGAATTTACGTTATATTCAAAACAGTTATCAGAATTATTAATATGGTGTAAAGAACAAAAACTAAAGACAATATTATATACTGGTAATATATATGAAAAAATTAATTTCACAATTAAATCTTTTTCAGATATAATAATAGATGGACAATATATTGATGAATTAAAAACTAATAGTTATCCATCATCTTCTAATCAAAAAGTGTGGATCAATGGAATTGAGACTGATAAAAAAACATTAGAAATTAATAGGAGGAATTAGTATATGCTTCGTTTTGAAATGAATTATGACAAGGAATTTTCTGAATTATATAATCATTATAACCTTAATGAAAAAAGTAAACAGTATTTAAGTTTGCTGGGAATTTCGAGAGAAAAGTTGGACATTGGGGAGATGAGTAAATTATATTTTAGCGATACGAGTAGTGACCGAACAATAGATGTCAACTCTAACGTTGGAAGAATAAAATCTCCGAATAATTATCAAAGTGAAATATTCAAAGGACAGACAAAATTGAATGGCCTGTATCTTATTTGGAAAGGTTTAAAAGAAGTTTATGGAGATGAAGAAGCAAAAAATTGTTTAGATGCAATCGTTTCCGGTGATGTATATTTTCATGATCTTACTGGTGGTGGTGTTACTATTCCTTATTGTTTTGCATGGTCTAGTGCTCATATTTTTAATGGTCGTACTTATGGTCAATTACAATCTAAACCGCCCAAGAGATCTGATAGTTTTATTGCATGTTGTATTGAATCAATTTTCGATATGGCACAAGAACAGATGGGAGCATTAGCGATACCAGATTTAATTATCAACATGGCATATTTTTATATGCAAGAAGGATTATTTCCAAAAAATAAAGAAGATAGAAGTAAAATTAAAAATGATTTTCAAAGAATTATTCACTCTTTGAATCAACAGTATAGAATTTCAAATCAATCTGCATTTACCAATTTCTCTATCATGGATAGACCAACATTGGAAACAACGTTTGCAGATTATCGATATCCTGATGGTACAGAAGTTGATATTGAATATGTACAAGAGGTTCAGGAAATTTATGTTGAACTCATGGCAGCAAAAGATCCAACAACAGATCTTCCTTATCGTTTTCCAGTTACAACATTGAATATGTGTGTAAATGATGATTACGATGTATTGGATCAAAAATTCTTTGAAATGGCATGTCGTCATAACACAGAAGGAATATTCAATATATTTATTACAAAAGGTAAAGCAAAATTAGCATCTTGTTGCAGACTTCTTTCAGATCCTGTAAAGTTGCGTGAATATTCAAGATTTGATTCATTTGCAAATGCAGGTCTTTCATTAGGTTCTGCAAGAGTTGTTACAATAAACTTTGCACGAATTGGTAAACGTGCAGAAGGAAGTAAAGAAAAGTATTTTGAAATTCTTGGTGAGGAAATGGAGAAGACTCGTAAACTTCTGAAAACACAAAGAAATATTTTACAGAAGAGTATCGATTCAGGATTCCTGAAATTCTTTGATATGAATTGGATGCATATTAGTATGTTTTTCTCAACCTTTGGAATGAATGGTCTTTTCGAATCACTTCAGTATATGAATTTAGATATTCGTGATAAAGAAGGAATGGAACTTTCAAAAGAGATCTTCAAATACACAGAAGATAAATTAGAAGAATATTCAAAAGAAGATAAGATTGCATATAATTTTGAACAGACACCAGCAGAAGGTGCTGCAACAATGTTAGCGAAAATGGATAAATTATATTTCAATGATATAGATCTTCCATTTGATATTTATGGTAATCAGTTTGTACCACTATGGATTGCATCAGATCTATTAGATCGTGCTCGTATTGATGGAGAACTTTGTACTTACATGTCAGGTGGTTCTATTTGTCATTTGAATATTGGTTGTGCTGCAACACCCGAACAGATGGGTGATCTTATCAATTATGCGATTCGATGTGGTTTAGAGCATTTTGCATTGAATCCTAATTTTAATACATGTGGAAATGGTCATGTGACACTCGGCAAATCAACAGATGCCAATTGTCCACAATGTGGTTCTACTATTGAAAATAGTATGACTAGAATTGTGGGATACTTTACACCTGTTAATCAATGGGATAAAATGAGACGTGAAAAAGATTATCCGAATCGCCACTTCAATTACTTTAAGAATGAAACAGTTGCTGCTACCGGTTAGAATAAATAAAAAGAAACGTAAGAGACCTGATATACAAAACGTAGTCAGAGTGTTGGAGGAATATGGATTTGACAAAGCGAAATTAAAAATTGATGAAAAACAAAAAATTGTAGCAGTTGAAAATAATATCATGTTCTTATGGGATGCTAAAGATTTTGAACAAACCATTTCATTTTCATGGGCATATTCTTCAATGCAAACTGCAATGTTTATGGATTATCTTCATAAGGCCAAATTCGATTTTTCATTGTTGAAATGTTTTTTTATTTCTAATGGTGAAGTATATTTTGGAGATGAAGCATTTAAAAAATATAATAATGCAGTTACGGAACGGATAATAAAAAAATATGTCGAAAGAAAAACAGTCGAAGACATTTTCGATACTTACAATGGCGGCACAGTACATTAAGGGGAAAACTATGAATAACGGAAAACAAATGATTGAGATGTCTCAGAATATAGTTTTATTAAAAGAATCAGTTGATATTATAATACAAATAAATCAAATGTTAGAAGAACGTCTCAGTAGTATTGATAATTCAATAAAGTCTTTACGTAGTGACATTAATAGACCAATTACAGTAAACATTCCTACACCTCAAACTCCTGTATATATTCAACCAACCGTTGAATTGAAAGCAGAAACTCCACGACCTGTAGTACCATTTAAAACAGAATTGACTGGTGATGAAGAAACATTCATTCCATTTCCCGATACATCTGATATTAAAGTGACAAAGAAAAAACGACCTGTTAAAAGAACAATTAAAAAAGATTTTTCTAAAAAAGCGGCTTCTTTGAATTTGGAGGATTAATACATGGCAGATGATACTGAATTAACTATTGAAGAAAAACGATGGATTGAAGAAGAAAATAATTGGTGTAGACAACAAAAGTTGTCTATAAAAGAAAATGAGTTTTGGTATGAAGCGTTAGAAAATATCAGAGCTCTTCATAAAGAGAAAATTGATCTTATAAAACGAGAAAATGAACTTATGCGTCATACAGTTGACGGTCGATCAAAAAGAATCAAAGAACAAAATAGAATACAGATTACTGAAAAATTAGATTATTTCAGGAAGGAATAATTATGACTGAAGAAAAGGATGGGATTGTTGATCTACGGGATAAAGAATCTGAAGAAAAAACAAAACCAAAACAGAAAAAAGGAAAACGAGTCATTGGATTAGATGTTGGTACAATGAACATTGTTGCAGCGATTCATGATTTAACAACTCAGGAAACTACAATTTCAATGTTAAGAAATATGTTTCTTGAAATAGCTCCTGATATTGATGCAGATCTTACTGATATAGATCATATCGCCGGTGAGGGGACACGATATATTTTTGGTGAACATGCATTGAGGTTTGCAAATATATTCGGTGGGACCCCTCGTAGACCGATGCAATCAGGTATGATATCGACAAGAGAAATTGATGCAATTGATATCATGACAATGATGGTTGAGAATCTTATCGGTAAAGGAAATAATGAAGTTTGTGTATATTCAGTACCTGCACAACCAATCGATTCCGAATTGAGTGTTGTATATCATGAACGTGTTTTGAAACGTGTTTTAAAACAATTAGGATATAAACCAAAATCTCAAACTCAGGCATTATCCGTTATATATTCTCAATGTGAAGAAGAAAAGTTTTCAGGTATTTCCTTGGACTTTGGTGCAGGCCAATGTAATTGTTGTGTTGCATATAGAAGAAATCCAGCACTTCAATTCAGTACTTCAAGATCTGGCGATTGGATTGACACACAAGTTGCCAATTCACTCGGTATAACCGCTAGAGGTCGTGTGACTGCATTGAAGGAAAAGGAACTTGATTTATCAAATCCTTTAGGCGATAAATCAAAAAAGACTCGACGTATAAGAGAAGCATTGGTTGTATATTATGAGTCTTTAATTAACTATACTTTGAAATTGGTAACAAAAAAGTTCAATGAAATTGCTGAACAGGTGGATATACCAGAAGAGTTGCCAATAATCGTATCCGGTGGTACATCAAAAGCCGCTGGTTTTCTGGAATTTTTTCGAGATGTTTTCGAAGATTGTGAAGATTTTCCAATTGAGATAAATGAGATTAGACATGCAGAGGACCCATTAACCGCCGCTGCGGAAGGTTGTTTGATTAAAGCATTGAGTGATGTGAAAAAATAGAACAAATAATAAAGAAACGATTTTATCGATTTAAAAATAGAATAATAGGAGAAATCTAGTGAAACCTATATTACAACAAGTTGCTCGTAAGATACTTTTAAATGCATGTAAGAAAAACTCAGATATAGTAGATTTAAAAACTGCATATGAAATGAGTACATTTATAAAGAAAGAAGCAACATATGAACAGTTATTAAATCTTGCATTTAATTCAAATCGAGAAACTAAATATCTTCCTGTTGAAGTTCTTGAATTTGCATCATGGTTTAATATCATGTGGACTTTAGATAAAATGGGTAGTGGTAGACATCCAATTGGTGTAATGAAAGAAAATACTAAATTGAAATCTACTAAGAAAACTCCATTATCTGAAGCAGGATTTATCGCTTCTATAAAATTTCAACAAGTCCGTGAATCTATTTCTGATAAAACATTCTCATCATATAATATATATACAGAGGGTATTCGGGAATGGATTAAAGATCCTACTAACAAAACAAAGTTAAAAAAACATGCTTCTGTATTGGGTTTTATATCAGAAAATGTTAAAATTCAGGCCGCTACAACTTATTTGTATGAATTTATGATTAAAACTAATGCACGTTTGAATGAAGGATCTGGAGAAAGAAAATTAAATCAGTTCAAAAATAAAGCGAATAGTTATATTTATGGACTGTTGAAAGAATCAGCATTAAAATGCAAATCAAAAAAATGTGTATTAAAATATAAAAGAATTGCAAAAGCATATAAATAAATTCTTCCAGTAAAGGGGAACAACTCATGATTACTCAAGTTCAAAGAGAAAATTTAAACTATGCTGTAAGAGCATATTTAATCGAACAATGTAAAAAGACTACTGTTATTCAAGAGTCTAAAAGTGCTCTGCTACATTTTATTGCAGAAGAAGCAACTTATGAACAAGTACTCAATCTCGCTTTGAATAAAGAGCGCGATTCAAAATATTTCAATTCTGAAACTCTTGAAGAAGCGGGAATATTTCTAATTCAAAATGAATTAGGAACTGTATTTGAAGAAGTTGCTGTTATTCCTGAAACGGTAGAAGAAAAATATCATATGATGGAAAATACTCTTATTGAATCTTCACCTTCTGTATATATTACAGAAGATGCATTTGATTCTGCTAAGAAAGCATTAAAAAAGGCCGGTAAGGCAGTTAATAAATCTTCTATTACTAAATATATTAAGAGTAATTATAAAGATGCCGATAAAGCACTTAAGAAAATGGGAAGACGAAATGTCGCATCGGGTTCAAATAAAAAACTTGCTGGTTCTGCTCTCAAAGGCGTAGGTTCTGTTAAAAAGGCAGGTGCTAAGATACTAACAAAAATAGAGAAACGAATTGGAACCATAAAAGGTAGTGATGCAGGATGGGCAAGAGATAAATTAAAGAGTAGTGGTGGAAAAAATATCAGAAAAGGACTTGTCGTAAAAGGTATTGGATCAACTCAGAAAGCATTCGGAGATTTGTTGGCCAAAGATGGTATGAAGGCCGTTGGTAAAATTGGTAGTGCAGTTGCTGCAGGCGCCGCTGCTGGTATTCTTGCACATTATGTATATAAACATTATGTTACTGCTGCAGGAAAACAATGTAAGAACAAAAAAGGTGATGAGTTTAAGAAATGTTATGATGCCGCTAAAAAGTCCAGTATGCAAAAGGCTCTTAATGCATTGAGAACTGCTTCGAGTAAATGTTCTAGTGATAGAGATCCTAAAAAGTGTAAAATGAAATATGCGAAAGAAATCGCTAAGATGCAAAATAAAATTTCTAAGGCGAGATAATCATGAAACTACTTGAATTCATTACTCGTAAACATCTCTATAATGTGTGTAAGTCTGATACTATTCTAGAATCTGAACATAAAAACGAATTGAAAAAATTTGTTTCTAAAGAGGCTACATATGAGCAGGCTCTAAATCTTCTATGGAATCCTAATAGAAAAGAAAAATATTTAGAGGCTTCTGTATTAGAATCACATGCAGGAGCTCTTATTTTAAAAGAATTATGTAAAATGGGTTTCTGTAGTTCAAAATCGGATAATCCTATTCCTATCAATGAACGTGCAAATTTTCTGCAAAATTTTCTAAATGAATGTGGTTGTATGGATCGTCCTGGTGGAAATTCACATCCTAAATTGGTTATTATAAAACAATTAATGGGTAAACGACATTCAGATCCTATGGGTGAACATCCACAAGAACCTGCAGTTGCAGGAGCGGGTGAATATCTATATGGTAAATTTAAACGAAGAGATTCTGCAAATAGAACACAAGTTGGTGAAGCAGTTATTAAAAAACTTGTCCGAGAGTGTTTTAAAGTCGCATTCAGTAAATGTAAAACAAATGAATGTAGACAAAAATATATCCGCTGTGCTGTTTCTTTCAAATAGTTGTTGTTCATAATACACTCCTTTTTCTCGTCGGGCGGTTCTTTTTTAATTAGGATCGCCCGATTTTTTTTCGCCGTACTATAAATATTAACTCACTTTATATCTAGAACAAATTATAAAGGCAGTTCTACTTATTAAAGATCGGGAGGAATATACAATGAGTATTCTACAAACAATTACAAAAGGCATTCTATTAGATTCATGTAAAATGAATGTTTCTCTTTTTGAATCAAAAGAACATGCTGCAAAGATGGCAAAGTTTATCAAAGAGGATATGACTTCAGAACAGATGTATAATCTGGTTTGGAATCCAAATAGAGATACTGAATATTTACCTCAAGGTTTATTGGAAATGGTTGCTTTATATGCAATCAATACCGAATTATTTGAGATGGGTATTATTACAAATCATCCAGATGAAGCATTTGTTGAGGAATCAAAGGGTATAACTACAAAAGATAAATATGATCTTCTTGAAGCATTGATTTCAGAAGCAAATCCGCTTAAAGTTGCACATGATTACTGGAAACCAAAAGTCAAATCTCAGGCAGAATTAATGAAGAAATCATATGGTAAGGGTGGACAGACTCGTGAGTTGGCAAAAAAACAAGTAAAGAAAATTGGTTCTGGTATTGCAGCATTGAAAAAGAGGATTGATGATGCGATTAATCCTACAATGAAACAAAAACTCATTTTAAAAATTAACGAGATGGGTAAACTTCTAAAAAAGAACAAAAAATTGGCCGCTGGTATTGCAGTTGGAGCAGCCGCTGCAGGTGCAGGTGCATATCTATATAATAAAAATAAAAAGAAAGCATCTCAAGAAGCAGCAAACATTACTATTCAACAAATTTCTGTTGCATTGAAATATTGTACAGAAGATATAAAACGTGAAGAATATAAAAATCTGATCGAATTCTATTCACATAAATTGTAAGGTATAAATGGATAACTATTATACTTATATATACTTAGATCCTCGTAAACCCGGAAAATATGTTTACGGGGATTATATATTTGATGCGGAACCTTTTTATGTTGGAAAAGGGAAAGGTGAGCAATGGAAAAGTCATCTTGATTGTATTTTAAAAGAAAATAAGATTTTTGGTAATAAACATAAATTTTATAAAATTAAAAAGATTTTAAAAGAAGGTGTTGAACCTATCATAATTAAGATAGAAAAAGGATTGACAGAAACAAAAGCATTTGAATTTGAAATATGGATGATATGGGCAATAGGTAGAAGTGATTTAAAATTAGGTCCTTTAACAAACCATACTGATGGTGGAGAAGGTGTAAGCGGAAATATTGTATCCGAAGAGACTAGAGAAAAGTTAAGACAATCATTACAAGGTAATAAAAATGCTTTTGGATATAAACATTCTCCAGAAGCAATATTAAAAATATCTGCTAATAGTTCTGGAAAAAATAATGGTATGTATGGAAAAAATCATACAGATGAAGTAAAAAATAAAATATCTCAAATTCAGACTGGTCGAATTAAATCGGAAGTAGAAAGAAAAGATATAGCGAAACGAATGCATAATAGAGTGGTATCAGAAGAGACTAGAGAAAAGTCGAGAATTTCTAAATTAGGTAATAAAAATGGTCTTGGATATAAACAGACTGAAGAACACATAAGAAAAAGAATGGATTCCAGAAGAAGAACAATGGAGAAAATTAAATAATGTCAGTTTACGTGGTCTCGGATCTCCACTCCTGTTACTCAAAATTTATTAAATCTATCCCATCTGATACATCTCATCTTATTATTAATGGTGATTGTTTTAATAAGGGCAAACAGCAAGAAGAAATGTTTCGAT
>Ga0208279_1000281_pt1 | contig 45628 bp, 25 predicted proteins | sample AntAceMetag02UKM_FD_184766 | JGI IMG/M metagenome (GOLD analysis project Ga0208279, IMG submission 184766) | Saline lake microbial communities from Ace Lake, Antarctica - Antarctic Ace Lake Metagenome 02UKM (SPAdes) (version 2) | ecosystem: Environmental > Aquatic > Non-marine Saline and... | reverse complement strand
GAACAGGTGCGGATCGCGGGTGTGCGGGACGAGGCCCGAGACGCTGCCCACGAAATAGACCATCTTGACGCCGAACTCCGTACACAACTCGAACAGACAATCGGCATAGTCCTCCCACGCGAGGTTGGGCTCCTTGCCCATGAATAGAATAAGATCGTTGTCGGCCGCCGCGTAAAAGACGTTTTCGGGCAGCGCGAAGGTCCGCACCAATCCCTCCTGAATCCGGCAGTGTGGGCGAAAGAGCGTCGTCAACTCGATCGCGCCGGGGAAATTATAGATGTAGAAGCCCTCGGGCAAGATCTCGGCGAAACGCTGCGCGCCCAGCTTGTCGGCCAAGACCTTGATCGTTCCCGTCGAGACGTCACCCCCATCCATCCACCCGGAGAACCCCACGACCAGTCGAGGATTGCGAAATTGCGGGGTCTCATAAATCTGCAGTTTGTCGTCCGCCATCAGCCATCCTTCTCAAAACGTTCCGTGGAGTCAGCACCTTCGCAATTTGATGGTAAAACAACCGCGCCGGCACTGCAAGAACAAATGCGTGGACTCACTTTCCCGCCGATAACGGGTCCAAAAAGGTCAAAATGAGTCGGCGTAATAATCGCTCTTGCACCAATTTGGCTTGTCCGGGCAGGCTATCTCCGTATAATATAGAGTAGTATGGTTATGTGTGATCGAGCATCTCAGGAGCGAGGGATTGGCGTGGTTGCCGCCCGAATCTATCGATGGTTGGACTCCAAAGCAATGGATTGAGGACCGTAGGGGATTGGTTCTGCGTTTGAACGGATCGAGCCCTGGTCGCCCCGGCGCACCGGACGAAATGCCAGACAGACCAGAGGAGCACTGTCACTTCTACGAAAGGAGAAGAGGCATGGTAGCAGCGAATAGCAACCGGTTCAGGGTATCCGCAGGATTGTTGGCAATAACAACGGCTCTCTTGGCGGTCGCCATCGGGATATCACGCGCACAGCCCCTGCCGGCGGACGAGGGAACAGACGCATCGGCTGAAACGCGAGCGATGCGACCGGCGGGCGAGAGACCCAGCTACATGCCAGGGCAGGTCATTGTCAAGCTCAGAAGCAGCTCATCCCCTGGGCGGACAACGTTCCAGAGCAAAGCCGCCCAACAACGACAGGAAACAATCCTGTGCCGCCTCGAGGCGAAATACCGTCTGAACCGCCGCGAACGGAGGGAGACCCCCTCGACAGCGGCGGCCCGACGACGTACGCAACTCCAATGCCACATCCTGGAGACCGACGAGAACGTCGCAGTTCTGTGCGCCGTACTACGCGAGGATCCGGATGTAGAATATGCCCAGCCCAACTACGTCTATCACACCTGCCGGGTACCGAACGATCCGGACTTCCCCGACCAGTACGCCCATCAGCTCATTCAGATGCCCGACGCCTGGGACATCTCGACGGGAAGTCGCGACGTCGTGGTAGCGGTATTGGGCACCGGCATCGATGTCAATCATCCCGACCTGACGGACAATATCTGGACCAACGAAGGCGAGATCCCCAGCAATGGCGTCGACGACGACGAAAACGGTTACATCGACGACGTCCAGGGATGGAACTTCGAAAACGCCAGCAATGAGGTCGCGCCGGAACCGGACTCCTGGGGAATTGCCGGGCACGAGACCATGGTGGCCGGCGTGATCGCCGCCGTCGGTGACAACGGCGAAGGCGTTTGCGGCGTCAACTGGCAGTGCAGCCTCATGCCCTTACGCGTGAGTATCTTCTTCACCTCGGTCGAGGTGGCTGAAGGCATAAACTACGCGGCCGCCAACGGGGCCGATATCCTGAACATGAGTTTTGGCGCCGACGCCGAGGCGTTCGGTCCCGAAGGCGACCCGATCCTGAAAGAGGCGATTGACAAAGCCTTTGCCCAGGGGGTCCTGCTGGTCGCCAGCGCCGGCAATGACGACACCGACGAAATCTTCTACCCGGCCGGCTACCCCAACGTCATGGCGGTTGCCTCCACCGACGGTGAGGACCCCAAGACGGGCCATAGCACGTATGGGCCCTGGGTGGATATCGCCGCACCGGGCACTGATATCGTCACCACGGATCTCGAGGGTGAGTATATCGCCACGGCGGGAACTTCATTTTCGGCCCCTTATGTCGCGGCTGTCGGCGCCCTGGTACTATCGCATCGCCCTGACCTGACCCATGTGCAACTGCGCGCTATCCTTGAGAACACCACCGATTCCGTCTACTACGGCCTGGTCAATCCCGACGTCTGCTACATTGGCACCGGACGCGTCAACGCCTATACCGCCCTGCTGGGAGCCGACATCCGCTATCCTCTGGGGGAAATCGTCGCACCGACACAGGGACAGACCTTCACCTCCGATGTCGATGCCATTGACCTGACCTTCTTTGTCCACGGCGATTCCTATCAACTGGAGTACAGCCGGTACGGAGACAACAACTGGACTTTGATCAGCGAAGACAATGCCCCGACCGATCCCAATGGGCAGGTCAAACTGTCCCTTCCCAATCCCGAGGTGAGCACGTACGATCTGCGGTTGACCGTCTCCCGAGACGGATACACCCATGCTGACCGGAAAGTCTTTGCGATCGAACTGGGAGCCAACCAGAACGGCTGGCCCAAACCGTCGGAGACCAAGGAAGTGCCGGACGAGGGTTTCTACGGCAGCCCGATTTGCATGGACGTCGACGGCGACGGACGCAACGAGATCATCCAGTCTTCCATCGTATGGGATGACCTCTGGGGCGTCCCCCAACTGAACGTCTGGCAGCCCGATGGAACGCCGTTGCCCGGCTGGCCACAGGTCCTTGAATTCGCCTATACCCCTCCAATCTGCGCGGTGGGCGATATTGACGGTGATGGCGACTATGAGATCGTCGGAACCTGCAACTACGACGGCCTGGTTTACGCCTGGCACGCCGAGAGCGGCGAAATGCTGGACGGCGACTGGCCGGTCATCCTGGGTGACTACTTCGGCACAATCTCCGCCAATCCGGTCCTTGCCGACTTGGACGGTGACGGCGACAGCGAGATCATTGTGGCGCTGGATTCGGTTTCCGGTGGAACCGACGGTCTTTACGCCATTCAGGCCGATGGCAGTTCGTTGTGGCAGCGGCGCTATGCGGCCCAAGGCGCGATCAGCGTAGCCGACTTCGACCAGGACGGCGATGTGGAAATGGCCCTGAGCGGATACGGTCCCGGGATCAGCAATATCTACACCTATATCCTCGATCACCAGGGACAACTGGTCAAGAAATGGCGCGGTGGCAGCCGGAGAGGAACCGCCATCACCGATCTGGATGCCGACGGGCAATTGGAACTCGTGTTCTGCACGGAGGATGAGGTCCAGGCGGTTCGCGTTAACGGCAGTACCGCCTGGAAGACCCGAATCAATGACCCGTTCGACACGATCGGCACGTTGAGCCTTGGAGATTTGGATGACGACGGCCACAGCGAAGTCTATGTCACCAGCTATCTGGAGGAGGACGGGTTCACCTTCACACTGATTCATGCCCTCGATCACAAGGGGCGTCTGCTAACCGACCTCGGATTCCCCAGAACCGTCATGGGCTACCCGGGAGAAAGCGCCCCCTTGATCGGTGACGTCGACGGCAACGGCGCCAAGGACCTCATTGTCGGCGCCGCCGGGGCCCCGATCATGGCCTGGCAACCGGACGGCTCCTCCACTCCGGGTTTTCCCATGCTGGATCTCTGGACGGAAATCGAATGCGGTCCCGCTCTGAACGATCTGGATCAGGACGGAGACATTGAGCTGATCGTCGGTGGTTACGACTACCGCTTCCACGTCGTGGACCTGCCGGGAGAGTATCGCCCCGGCAGCGTCGACTGGGGCCTGCTGCGACACGACCCCCAGGGTTCGGGATGGACCTCAATGGCGCCGACACTGGACCCGATTGTGGCGCCGGACCAGGTCAGACCGGGAGAGAAACTCGAATTCACACTGCACGCCTCCAATCCGGAAGGGCGCCCTCTGCGATTCCTCGTGGGCAATCTGCCCGAAGGGGCCTCCTTCGACGAGGAGACATTGACGGTATCCTGGAAGCCGGCCGCCGAGCAAGCGCTGCATACCTATCGATTCTCTTTCCTGGTCACCGACGGAATCCGGCAGACAAGTCGGAGTGTCTCCATTGCCGTGGTTCCAGACGCCATCTACCAGGCGAATATGGACACCGATCCCGGCTGGCAGCTTGACAACGGATGGGCGTGGGGTGTGCCGACCGGCGGCGGCTCGTGGAACGGTGATCCCCTATCGGGTCATACAGGCCAAGCCGTCGTTGGGTACGTGCTCGACGGGGACTATGACCACGACCTGCAAGAGACGCGATACGCCACCACGGGACCGATCGACTGTCAAGAATACAAGAGCATTCGCCTCAGTTTCTGGCGTTGGCTCGGCGTCGAGGCGCCGTATGACTACGCCAACGTCCAGGTCTCCAACGATGGGAACACCTGGATCGATCTTTGGACCACGGGCTACGCCCACATCTCGGACGACACCTGGCAGTTCACCGAATACGCCGTTCCCGCATCCATCGGCGATGGACAGGCGACCGTCTATTTCCGCTGGGGCCTCGGCCCGACGGACGAGTCGGTGGCCTATCCGGGCTGGAGTATAGACGACGTCCAGGTTACGGGTGATCGCATCGAATAGCTCCCAACCACGCTGACGACCGACCATCAAGCCCTGCCCGTCTTCTTGCAGAGATGGGCGGGGCTTTGTCTTTGCGCCGCTCGGACGGAAGAACATCTGTAGCTCACGGAAGAAAAAACCCGTTACAGGTTCGGCGCCGTCGGGCACTACCATTATAGCCGTGACAGAAACGGGCGAACGCGTTCGACCCGATCTTAGTGTGGCATGCAAGCGACTGCGATGACGGCTGAGATCGGAGACAATCCCGAGCACCATGCGGCTTATCTGAGGGGAGCCGTGGTACATCCACAAACGTATTCGGGGGGGAACTGTGTTCGAATGGCATGAAGACCATGGACGGAACGTTCATAATCGAAAGGAGTGACTGTCATGTTTAGGATGTTGCTAATCAGTTTCTGCGTAGCAGCCGCATGCCTGGTGCAAGCAGGCCTGGCACAGGACCGCGATCGTGAGACCGACCCCGAACTCGTGATATGGTGGCCCCTGAATGAACTCTCAGGCGAGACCGCCTCGGACGCATCGGGACACCGCACGCACGGTATCCTGCGCAACGGTCCGGTCTGGGTGCTGGGAATCGACGATGGCGCGCTGCAACTCGACGGGCGCGACGACTACGTCGCCATCTCCGGCGTCTACTATGGTCGCAGCGACAACGTCGGCGTCACCGCCGCGGCCTGGATTCGAACGGACAACGAGAACGACCAGGTGATCTTCACGTTCGACCGAAACGAATACTGGCGTCTCGAAATCAACGGTTCAGGCGCCGAGGCGGGCCAGGTGGGCTGGGATATCATGACCGATGTTGGACAGGTGGATCTGGGTAGTCGGACCCGCGTCGACGACGGACAGTGGCACCACATCGCCGGTGTGTTCGATCAGGGCCAGATCAGCATTTACATCGACGGAGAAGTGGACGCCACCACGCGAGCGGGCAATACCTTCGGAACGGGCAATCCCCGCTTTGGGTTCGTAGGCGTAGGCTCCGAGACCGACGTCTTTGACGGCGCCAAGACGCCGGAGGCCTACTTCGAAGGCGAAGTCGACGACGTGCGACTCTATACCCGCGCCTTGTCGCCTGAAGAGATCGAGAAACTGGCCTTCCAGAGTTCCAACAACAACGACGATTGCCAGAATGCCGAGCCCATCAGCGAGGCAGTCGATCTGGCCTTCGACACGAGCCAGGCCACGCACGATGGGCCGGGTCTGGCCATCCGCGGTCCGAATATCTGGTTCCGGTACAGTCCTGTCTGCACGGGAGTGGCGACCGTCAGTCTCTGCGACAGCCAATTCGACACCATGCTGGCCGTCTATGTCGGCGCCGAGTGCTCTCCCACCCCAGACCGGTTGATCGGATACAACGACGATTTCTGCGGCCTCGCGTCCGAGTTGACCTTCGACGTGATCGCCGGTGAAAAGTATCTCATCGAGGTCGGCGGCTATGGTCGCAGTACGGGCCCGGGCGTTCTGAACATCGCCTGCGTGGCCGTCGCGGCGCCGCAGTCCGATCTCGGCGACGCCCCGGACAGCGCGGGCGAACGAAACGCTCGCATGACGGCCTATCTCTCCGGTGGCTATGGCGTCGTCGACGCCCACTTCCCAACCGTCTTTCATGACGCGGAGGGACGCGCCGCCGGCCCGGTCCATCTGGACCCGCTCGGGACAGCGCATCTGGGTGAGGCCGTGACGCTGGAAGCCGAGGCCGACGCAGGTCAGGATGAGGACCCGGCCAACAATATCGATCCGGGAGCGGACAAGGCCGATCAGGACGGCGCCGATGACGGCGTGATCGTCCCGGTTCGCATGCCCCAATGCGGCTGGACCAGCTTCGAATACACGGTCAACGTCGTGACACCCAGCACGGACCTTTGGGTCAACGTCTGGTGTGACTTCAACCGTGACGGCGACTGGGACGACAGCAGCGAGACCGACCCCGACATGGGATGTGGCGAGGGCTCTGTCTCGGAATGGGCCGTGCAGAACCAGTTACTGTTCGATCTGCCCGCCGGACTGCATGCGATCCAGACACCTGCGTTCCTGTCCTGGCACCCGGCCAAGGGTCCGGAGGATATCTGGATGAGGATCACCCTGTCGGAGCATCCCTGGCGAGGGGGCGAGAATCCCGCCGCGCTGGGCAACGGAGGCTCAGGTCCTCTCGAGGGCTACGAGATCGGCGAAACGGAAGACTATCGCTTCACACCCGAGGCCGACTGCGTGCTTTGCCAGGATCTGAACAACGATGGCAAGATCGACTTCGACGACTTGATTGAGCTGATGTACACGTGGATCGACTGTTGCATGGAGTAACCTCCGCACCCTCCGGAGTTTGTTACGCGATTGGGGCCGTGCTGTCTAACAACGCACGGCCCTGACCGTGCGCGCCGCGACAGGCGATCAGGTCGAGACCGGCTCGGCAACCGCATCGGAGGCGGATTCTTCTGCGTGCTTGCGTCCAATGCCCAGCCATGACGCCAGACGACTGAGCATCACGTACAGGGACGGGACAACGATCAACGTCAGGATGGTCGCAAAGCCCAGACCGAAAATGACCACGACCGCCATGTTGCGCCACCACTGGGTCGACTCGCTCTTGGTCGCCCAGGTGAACGTGTGAAAGTCATAGGAAATCCCGATCGCCATCGGAAGCAGGCCAATGATGGTGGTCATCGCCGTCAGCAGCACGGGCCGCAACCGCGTGACGCCCGCCTCAGCGGCCGCTGTGATCAGGTCCATCCCCTGCCGCTGCAACTGTTCGGTATAGGCCAGCAGCACAATGGCATTGTTGACCACGACGCCGGCCAAGCTGATGATGCCGATGCCCGTCATGATGATGCCAAACGGTAGATCGCAGATCAGCAAACCGGTCAGCGCTCCAATCAGAGACAACACCACCGTCGTCAGGATGATGAACGGCACCATCAGCGAGTTGAACTGGATCACCAGAACCAGTGTCACCAGCAGGATCGCGATGCCGAACGCCTTGGAGAGAAACACCTGCGCCTCCTCCTGATCCTCCGCCTCGCCTGCATAACGAAGCTCGTAACCCAGGGGAAACTCGATTTCACTCAAACGCGCCTGGACATCAACCAGGACCTCGGAGCCGAGCCGCCCTTCGGCATCCGCCGTCAATGTGATGACGCGTTTCTGATCGAGCCGGTTGATCGTGCCTAAGCCGCCCTGGTACTTGAAGCGGCCCAGGGAACTGAGCGGCACCGCCTGGCCGGACATGTTCGGAATCTGGAGTCGGTACAGGTCGTCGACTCTGGTCCGATCGGCCAAGGGCAACCGCACCGTGATGTCATACTCGTCGTTGTACTCGCGGTAGGTCCCGACCTTGCTGCCAAAGATGGCCATCTTCAGGAAATTGCCCACCGTCGCCGTGTTGACGCCGAGCATCATGGCGACGCGACGATCGACGATGAAGGCCAGTTCGGGACGCGCCGCCTCGTGGTTGCTGCGCAGATTGACGACGTTGGGCACCTCGGCGATCATGCGCTTGGCCTGCTCGCTGAGTCGCTCGAGCGTTTGGAAGTCTTCGCCCACGATCTCAACGGTCACCGGGGCGCCGGTGGGCGGACCCTCCTCTTCTTTTTCGACCTTGATCTCCGCGCCGGCGATGTCGGCCAGCGCCGTACGGATCTCGGCAATGACCTCGGCCGACGGACGCTGGCGATCGACGAAGTCATAGAAGACCAGCGTCACGTTGGCCATGTGCGGACCGCCGGCGCTGGCCGTCAGATCCATACTGCCGCCGCCGGCCGAGCCAACGTTGGTGATGATGTGCTCGATCCATTCCTTATAGGGCTGCACGCGCTCTTCCACCAACCGCGCCAAGCGATCGGTCTCGCGAATATTCGTCCCCTGAGGGGCCCGGATGTCGATGATCGCCCGCTCCGGGTCCCCTTCCGGGAAAAACTCTGTGCCCTTGCCAATCTTGCCGTAGAGCATCATCAACCCGATCAGCAGACAGAACGCCAGGAACAGGGTCACGCCGGGATTGTTCAATCCAAGCCGCTGGAGGTGTCGGTAGGCCCGCGTGAGACCGTTTTCCTTGTCGCTGCGTTTCTGTGGTCGACCGGCCCAGACCGAGCAGATCACCGGGCTGAAGATCAGGCCCACAAACAACGAGGCCAGTAACCCCAGAGTCAAGGTGATGGGCAGGTACTTCATGAAGTCGCCCATGATGCCCGGCCAGAACATCATCGGTAGAAACGCACAGACGGTGGTGAAGGTCGACGTCGTCACGGGCCAGGCCACTTCCCGGGCACCGAGAATGGCCGCCTCCGTGTGCCCATAGCCCATCTGCAGATGCCGATAGATGTTCTCCACGATAACGATGGCGTTGTCTACCAGCATGCCCAACACAAGGATCAAACTGAACAATACGATCATGTTCAGTGTGAAACCCAGCATCTGGACGAGAAAGAAGGTGATCAACATGCTCAGCGGGATGATCATCGCCACGATGGTGCTGGGCCGCCAGCCAAGGAACAGCAGCAGCACGCCGGTAACGAGAATCAACGCCGAGGCGATGTTGTTCTCCAGGTCCGCCACCATGTTGCGAATCATCTTGGACATATCGAACGTGATGTCGAACGTCACCGCGCCGGGCAGTTTCTCCTGGGCCACGGCCACCACCGCTTTGACGGTGTCGGAGATCTCCACGACATTGGCGCCGACGCGCTTGCTGACGCTCAAGGTGATGTTGTCCACGCCATCCAGGCGCGAGTAACTGGTGCGATCCTTGAAGGTGTACCGCACCGTCGCGACATCCGACAAATAGATCGGAGCACCGTCCCGCATCGTCAGGAGCAGATGATCGACTTCGGCCGGTTGGACGAACTCGGCGGGAATGCGCACGTTGAACTTCGTCCCGGGCGTCTCGAGGCCGCCGGCGGAGATGTTCACATTCTCCGAGGGAATCAACGACAGGATTTCCGCAATCGTCAGGTTGTACTCGGCGATGCGATCGGGATCGAACTCCAAACGGATCTCCCGCTCCAGGTCGCCCGCCATCTCCACCTTGAGCACACCGCGAATGGCTTCGAGCGCATCCTGGACATCATCGGCGATCTCTTTGAGTTGGACGGGCGAGATCTCGCCGGAAATACTAATCAACATAATCGGGAACTCGGCGAAGTTGATCTCCTTGATGATGGACTCTTCCGCCTCTTGGGGCAGTTCCCCCTTGGCCAGGTCCACACGGTCGCGTACCCGTTGCAGAGCCACTTCCGTGGGCACCTCCGGCGCGAACTCCACGCTGATCATCGACATCCCCTCGGCGCTGCTGGAGGTAATCTCCTCGACACCGCGGATGCCGTTGAGTTCCTTTTCGATCTTCATCGTCACGGACGTCTCGATATCCTCCGGCGAGACCCCTTCGTACATCGTACTGACCAGAATGTAGGGAATGGGAATATCCGGAGACGCCTCGCGGGGCAACGACATGTAGCTGTAAGCGCCCATGAGGATAATAATCAGGCCTAGAACGGCCACGGTCGTTCGATTTCGAATGGCAGCGTCAGTGAGGAGCATGGCGTTTAATCGTTCCCTGAGACCACATTGACCTTTTGATCCGGCGCCACGAGGCTGTGGCCCTCGACGATCAGTTTCTCGCCCGATTCCAGGCCGCCCATGACCTGGACGCGATCGCCCTTGATGATGCCAAGCTTAATCTCGCGGCGTTTGGCCACCGAATCTTCCACCACATAGACGGCATATCCCTCCTCCAGTGGAATCACCGCCAACAGTGGAATCAGGATGGCGCTGTTGAACACCTGACGGGTCAGGCCAACGCGCACGATTTGCCCACTCCGCAGCCGACCATCACGGTTGTCCAGCGTAATCTCCATGGCCGTCGAACGCGTCTGCTCATTGGCCAACTCGTTGATGAAGGTAATTGTGCCCGGGAGCGTTTCCTCCCGTCCTCTCGTTTCCAGCAGCACATCGGCCTTGCGACCGACAGCGAAAAACGCGATATCGCGCTCCGGCACGTTGACCACGACCTTAACGACCGCCGTGTCCACCACTTGGGCCACGGGCGTCCCGGCCTGCACGTATTCGCCTTCCTCAATGGGCAGGTCGTTCAGAATGCCTGACAGAGGCGTGAAGATCTGCGTGCGCTCCAGACGGGCCCTGACCTCGGCTACTTGGGCGGTGCTGGCAGCCAGGGCGGTAGTGGCATTGTCCAGATCCTGACGCGAGGTCGCATTCTCTCTGACCAGGGTCTCCATCCGGTCGAATTCGATCTGATCGCGCTTCTGTTGGGCCTCGGCGGTATCGAACTGGGGTCGAATGAGCTCCTCGTTGAGCTGGACCAGCAGATCCCCCGCCTTGATCCTGTCCCCCTCTTGCGGCAGGATCTGCTCGACTCGGGCCGCCACCTCGGCCGCGATTGTGACAACGCGGTTGGGCTCGATCACGGCCGGTAATACAAACGCATCGGGAAAATCGGATTCCGCCGCAACTTGCATTACCGTCACGTTCACGGTCCGCACTTCGGTGGCCTCAACCTGACGATCCGGCTCAGGCATCCGCTTGATGCCCGCCAATACGCCCACGGCCGCGAGAATGATGATTCCTTTGACAAGATTGCGCCGGACCCATGCTCCGCTAACGCCCGGCGTCCTGGTCTTCTGCGTTTTGCCACTCATCGACTTGATCCATCCACATAACCGCCCACGAACGACTCACATAGCCCAACGCCGCTTCTCTGCGAGCCGACTCTCCAAGCATTTGTCCGTTATACACCCGTCCGATCCACCTCAACAGAGGACGGTCTAAACGGACGTTTAATACACCAGTTTAAAACGCTTGTTTGATTCGTCAAGCCCCCATCGGAAAATTCCGGAAGAATCGACGCGCATGTGGCTCGCAGAGAACCTGGACTGAGATACAGGTCGTGCGAGGCAGGCTGAAATTCACCCTTTTTCCTGCAATTCGTAGAATTCGTGCGTCTCATTGCCCTCAGAGGGCAAGAACCACCTGGCGTGCCTGATACTTGCCCGTCGTTTGTGAAAGTCTTCACAAATACAGTCGCGGCATCTATCCAACCTCACACCGCTTCCGGCAGAATTGCGGCTGGACTACCTTCGCTATGGCAACTATGCTCGTTCCCGCTGATTGTCCCGTGCTTTGGCTTACTGTCAACCGCGTAATCTGAAAGGAAGAGCAATGATCCCCCTGCCACGTTGCCTGTTAATCCTCACACTGCTGCTTGCCGCCGGCGCCCCAGCCGCAACATGGGACTTGGTCTGGTCGGATGAATTCGCCGTAGCGGGCATGCCCGACCCCAATAAGTGGGATTACGAAGAAGGGTTCATCCGCAACAAGGAACTGCAGTACTACACGAAGGCCCGACCCGAGAACGCCCGAGTCGAAGACGGCTGCCTCATCATCGAAACCCGTAACGACAGCTTCGAGGGTCACGCCATCACCTCAGCCAGCCTGAACACCCGAAAGAAGGCGTCATGGCGGTACGGCCGGATCGAAGTCCGGGCCAAACTGCCCACGGGCAAGGGAATGTGGCCCGCGATCTGGATGCTCGGCGTCAACCGTCAGCTTGGCTGGCCCGCCTGCGGCGAAATCGACATCATGGAAAACGTCGGCTTCGATCCTTTGAAGATCCACGCCAACGTCCATACCAAGGCCTACAACCACATGATCGGCACAAACAAAGGAAATAAAATCGAGGTCACTGATCCCTCGAAACACTTCCACGTGTACGCGATCGAGTGGTTCGAAGACCACATCGATTTCTTCATCGACAAAACCAAGTACTTCACGTTCCGCAACGAAGGGACGGGCCACGACGTCTGGCCGTTCGACAAGCCCCACTACCTCATCCTCAACGCCGCCTACGGTGGATCCTGGGGCGGCCAAAAAGGCACAGACGATTCTATTCTGCCCCAGAAGTACTACATCGATTACGTCCGCGTCTACCGGGCCGTATAGGAATCGTGGAGAGACAGCGACCCCCTGGGGTCTCTGGAGCCGAGCGACGGTCTATCAAGATGCCGGTCGTAAGAGGACACCTTGCGGGGTCATCTTGCGACTTCGATAGACGGTGCACCTGCTCTCGGCGCCCTGGTAGCCCTGAGAGGCGCAGCCCGCGCACAGCAGCAAGACTGTTATCAAGAGCGTTCTTGCCATCCGCTCATGATCGCATGCGCCGGTGGCCGGGTCAAGGCCAATGAACAAGTAGGATTCGACGCACCTACTCTGTCTCCGGATCGTTGGCCGGACGCAAGCGAATGTGATCGATGTAGATCGTATTCAGATCTTCGCCCGCCTGGGCCGACCCCGTCCCACCACCCAGGCCAATCGTCAGCTTGGCGACCGCCGTTAGATCCACGCCGGCCTCGCTAAATTCGGTCAGGTCAATGTCCCATCCGCGCCAGAACTCGGTCTGAACGGCGAAATCAAGGAGATGGGGCACCGTAGCGGTCGCGCCGGAGGCGTCTTCCACGCGAACGTACATGCGCTGCTCGACGTTGTCGTCCTCGCCCCGGAAGGCCAGCGACAGTCGCTCGACGCCATGCCTCGTCCAATCCTGAGGCACCGCGAAAGTCCGCGTCGCCTCGGTGAGGAACGGCTCGAACTGGTTCTGGTAGGTCAGGCGCATCGCCCGCGCTCCCTGGTTCTTTGTGCCTGTCTCGCGGAAAACGTAGTCGTAGCCCTCGATGTTGTGGGGCCAGGCTGCAGCGACGTCGACATCGCCGGCGTAGGACTCGAAATCCTCGACGGTGAGAAAATCACCGGCGGTGAAAGTCCAGAGATGTCCCGCCACCGTCCCGGCCGGGCCGACCTCGTCGACGCGCCACTGATAGGTTTGTCCATAATCCAGCAGACCTGGATCGTAACTGCCGGCGCCGGGGGCCGGATCGACTTTCTCCATGGCGCCGCTGGGGCCAAACCACAATTCGCGTGACGTGGCGAACGATGCCTCGACCCAACTCAAAGTGCTGTCGGCCGAGACAGACGCCCCACCATCGGCCGGGCTCGGATTCACAGCGGCCGGACCGTCAGAAACAGAGAAAACCTCATCGAACGTCCCCTGATAGCCGGCCGGCGTAGCGCTCTGGTTCATGCCAAAGATCGCGCTGGCGCCCTTGGGGTACACCCCGTCGTGAAGGCCCGCATTCTCCCATGAATCGACGCCACTCGTATCGATCAACGTGGGCGTCTTGGCCAAAAGAGCGCCGCCCTTGGACTCATAGAGGCTGCCCGTAATATAGACGGGATCGGCGCCGACGACGTCCAATTCGACGTAGTAGCTGCGGGCGTGCCCCAGACCGGGCACCGTAATCTCCTCATAGGTCTTCGTGACGCCCTCGTCGCCATTGACTGTCTTGAAGACCTCGATCCGCAAGTTGGCCGGGCCATCTTGCCAGTGGATCAACATGAGGTAGGAAGAAGCGATTATGCCGGGCGCCCCCGAGATAGAGCCATCGTCAAGGAGATAGGTGGTTCGCGCCGCCAATCCATGATGGCTGTGCGCGTCACCGGTGATGTTGACCAGGGCCCCGAGGCGCACGTCCGCGAACTCTTCCGTGGAACCGAAACCGACGCCGATGGCCGAACCGCCGACCCCCAGAGAACTCGTCTCGGTCAAACTCAGGAAGCCATTGCCGTCAGCCCCGGTCTGGAGCGCGGCGTCGAAGGTCCCCGTCACCTCCGGATATGCCCGGAACAGCCAGGTCGACAGATCAAAGGCGCCGTCATCAAAAGTTTCATGCCAATTCGCTTGCGCCAGAGTTCCCAACACCAGGACAAGACAGGTGACCGTACGAAGTGCGAATCGTGCGCTTGCCATTTTCTCGCTCCTTTCACAAACTCATGAGGCTACCAATGGATGTGGACGCAGAGAGGAACCGTGGAAGGAATCACAAGATTGACACACGGACCGCACCATAGTATCTCCTCCTCCCTTAGACAACGGAGGCTCTGCTTACTACTGTATTCTAGCAAGTTCCCCTTGACCCGTCAAGAAAACCGGTCCGGCCGAGGCGAGCGGACCGACGTCGGCTCAGTGCGAATGAGAAATAATGGTGCGATTGCATAAAATCTCTTGGAATATCGGCCCCGCGGCGATATCCTTGTGCGTTTGCTCCAAATTGCAAATCTCTACTTTTCTTTGGTCGCTTGAATCATGGTGTTGACACAGATACTGCAACCGACGTGCGTTAAGGTGCCATTGGCTGGCAAGGACAAGAACTCCGTCATCACAGAGTTGCTGGATGTTCTTGACGCGAATGGATTGTTTCAGGACAAGAAGGCGGCCTCTGAGGCCGTATTCACTCGCGAGAGGACCCGCAGCACGGGGATCGGCTCCGGGATCGCCATTCCGCACGGCAAGTGCAACGCCGTAAAGGAACTGGTGATGGCTTTGGGGGTCACCCAGGAACCGGTGGAATTCGAAAGCATCGACGGACAACCTGTCTCGATCGTGATCCTGCTCGTCTCGCCGACCGATCAGACCGGCCCCCATATCCAGGCCCTGGCCAGAATCAGTCGGCTCATGCTCGATCAGGCCTTCAAGATCGCCCTCCAGCAGGCGCCCTCCGGCGAGGCGGCATACCAGCTCCTCAGCGACCGGGAAAACGAGTAACGTCTACCGGTCATTTGTCAGCGATGAAGGCGTTTAGCCCTTTTCCCAAAGAATCAGGCCAAGATCGTACGGGTTCACCTGATCGGGGTGACTGGGTAGAACCCTCACGGCTACACCATGCTGACCGGTTGCCTTGCACTGCATGCCGCCGGCGAACCAGTGCTCTCCATCAGTGCCGGTGTGGTGATCGTAGCTCATGGGAACCGGTGAGCCCTCCTGGATGTTGCCCCAGGAATCTGTCGGTCCGTAGTAGAGTTCAACGGAGACATCCTCGGGCTTGACCGGCCCAAGTTTGACCAGCGCCCGCACGCTAAGCTCTGACCCCACTTTCAGTTGCGGCTGCTTCGGATTCAGTTGCTCCTGGACCTGTCCGTCATTGACGTTGACCTTCACCTCCTTGACAGCGAACTCGGGCCAGGCCTGACGAATCTCCGATTTCCACTGGGAGAAGGCCTTGGCGCGGGACATCGCTTCAGCAGCGAGGTAGCGATAGCGAGCCGCAGCCGGATTATAGAACCGGCGAGTGTACTCGGCCAACATGCGATGCGTGTTGAATCGTGGGGCCACCCACTTGATCGTGGCCTTCATTTTCTGAATCCACATGCGCGGCAGGTTGTCGGCGCTGCGGGCGTAGAACAAGGGAACCACTTCGTTTTCCAGGATGCTGTAGATGGCCTGGGCCTCGACGGTATCCCGGTAATCGCGGTCCTGATAGTCCTGCTCATCGCCAATGACCCAACCGCCTTCGGGGATATACCCTTCGCACCACCAGCCGTCGTAGGTGCTCATGTTCAGCACGCCGTTGACGGCGGCCTTCATGCCGCTGGTGCCGCTGGCCTCCATCGGCCGGATCGGGTTGTTGAGCCAGACATCGACGCCTCGCACCAGGAAGCGAGCGACGTCGATATCGTAATCTTCCAGGAAGACGATGCGACGTCGCACGGTCTCCTCGGAAGCGAAGCGAACGATGTGACGGATGATCTCCTTGCCGCCGGTATCCTTCGGATGAGCCTTTCCAGCGAAGATGATCTGGACGGGCTTATCCGGATCGTTGAGCAGCTTGGCCAGACGCTTGGCATCCTTCAGGAGGAGGTCCCCCCGCTTATAGGCGGCGAATCGTCGGGCAAAGCCAATCGTCAGGGCTTCCGGATCGAGCACCTCCTCGGCCTGCTTCAACTCTCCATGACACCGGCCTCGGCGCTGCATCTGCGCGGTCAGGCGTTTCCGCGCGAACACGATCAACTGTTCCTTGCACCGCTGATGCGTGCTCCAAAGTTCTTCGTCGGGGATCTGGTCCACCGGACCCCAGACGGACTTATCGAAGACGCTCTCCGACCAGGTGGGCCCGAGATAGCGTTGATACAGGCTGCCCATCTCATCGGCCAGCCATGTCTTCATGTGGATTCCGTTGGTAATCGAGATGATCGGAACTTCCTTTTCCGGCACGCCGGGCCAGAGCGAACCCCAGACCTCGCGCGAGATTTCCCCGTGCAGCTTGCTGACACCGTTAATATAGCCACTGAGCCGGATCGCCAGGACCGGCATCTTGAAGGCCTCGTTCTCGTCATCGGGGAGCATCCGTCCGATGGACAGGAATTGCTTCCGATTGATGCCGAGGTGGGGGAAGTAACTACCAAAGTACTTGTCCATCAGCTCGGGGCTGAACTCGTCCAGACCGGCCTTGACCAGCGTGTGAACGGTGAAGACGTTGCCCGAACGCGTGGCCTCGACGGCCTCGTCGAACGTCATGTTCTTGTCGCTGCGAAGCTGGCGGATGCGTTCGAGCGCCATAAAGGCGGCGTGCCCTTCGTTCATGTGGCAGACCGTGGGCGAAATCCCCATCGCCAACAGGGCCTTGAGGCCACCAATCCCCAAGAGGATTTCCTGCCGAATTCGCAATTCGCGATCGCCGCCGTAAAGGCTGCTGGTGATCATGCGGTCGACGGAAGAATTCGGGGCAATGTTCGTATCCAACAGATAGAGCTTGATCCGACCGACGGAGATACACCAGACCTGGGCCTGGACCATACGACCGGGGTATTCGACGCTGATCGTCAACGGCATGCCGCTCTCCTGGCGAACCAACTCGACCGGCATGTTGAACAGATCGTTCTCTACATAGGCCTCTTGCTGCCAGCCATCGATATTCAGGTATTGGCGGAAATAGCCCTTCTGGTACATCAGGCCGACCCCAACGATCGGTATGCCCAGATCCGAGGCGCTCTTGAGATGGTCGCCCGCGAGGATGCCCAGACCGCCGGAATAGATCGGCAGACACTCGTGCAACCCGAATTCAGCGCTGAAATAGGCCACCACCGGCTTGGTCGTCTGAGGGCAGACCCGATCGTACCACGTCGGCGCCTCCAGGTAAGACCGCAACGCCTCGGATGCCTGTCGCAGCTCGTTCAAGAAACTCTCGTTCCTGGCCAATTCCTGCAGACGCGTCTGCGAGACGCTACCCAGCAGCTTGACAGGATTGTGGCCGCAAGCGGCCCAGAGTGTCGGATCGATGCGCCGAAACAACTCAACAAACTGAGGGCTCCAGGCCCAGTACAAGTTTCTGGCAACTGTGTCCAGGTCTTGCAGGGAATCCGGCAACGCTGGCAGAACGGTGAAGCTACGGACACTCGGCATTTCTATTCCTCACAAAGTCAAGATATCCTCATGCAAAGGTACCACACGGAGCAAAGTCGGCTCTCTCCTCTCATCGGCGAATCCGCCAGCCTGCTTAACCCCAAAGCCCCCAGGCATTTGCAGCTTTCCAGAAATCGACTCGTCCGATAGCCTCGGACAAGCATTCCCTGAAAACCAGATACAAAAAAAAAGGCCTGTACATACAGGCCTTTTATCAAGTGCCAGCTCACCTCCACCTGTGCCGTAAGAATGGCCTTTGAATAGAACCCATCACAATCAAGTGGGCGATCGTTGCTCGCGTCCGGAGATCCCATCAAGTGGGCCTGTCCGATCCGTCAAGACCTGACCTCCCTGAGAACGGGTATCGGTTCTCTCAAATCATGCACATTCTCAACGAACACTGCAGGGGCAAACCCGCAGATCATCTTATACCAAACCAAGCGTACTTCGTCAAGGAAATAGAGTCCGACTAAAATGCCGTCTCCAGTGCCTTTCCTTAGCACGCCATTGGCTCTTATCGGCATGCTCAGCATGTCGCCTGAAGCAAAAAATACCAGCCCGGCGGCAAATCGTCAACCCGGCATCTGAGGTTCAATCGCACCGGTTCCACGCGGCGGCAAAGTCGCCGAAATCCAGCATGTTAACCGCCCCGTCTCCACCACAGGGAACCACATCAAGCGACGGCTCATCGCGAAGCCAAGAGGCCGCCAGCATCTCAAGATCGAGCCAGCCGACCTGACCGTCTCCGTTTATATCGGCCAAAGCCGTCTCGCTGAGTCGCTGACCGCTCAAGAGTAGAGAGTACTCCTGTCTCTCGTCTGTGAGCAATCCCTTGTAGGTCACCCGCACGCGGTACCGCCCGTGAATCTCGGGAGTCCCAATCCACACTTGCTCAACATTGTCGAGCGTATTGTCGCCGGTGGCGGCCGGATCGGCCGGTGCCGCAGGGGTCAGAACAAACGGCGCATGAACGCCGCCTTGAGGGTCGATAACGCGGATGTCCAGATCGTTGACCAGACAAGGCGTGGGGTTGTCCAGTCCTTCAACCTCGGTGGCCGGGGGATCGGTCCAGACCAGGGTAACCCGGATCGGACTGCCGCCATCCCACACGAACGGATAAGAACATTCCGTCGTCGTCAGATCCAGCGTCTCCTCAATGATCTTGCCTATCCTCGGGAAATCGAAGTGTGCCTGGATATGCTCGACCGCCGCTTGTGCGTTGACCAGACCCCACCCATACTGGTAATCCGGGCCGGGATTTCCGAGGTCATCGGCCGTATGGATTAGCAAGGCCTTTAGCGTGGCGCTCCGCATGGCCTGGTCCGGGGCAAAGCGAGCATAGAATTCGGGCAGAAGCGCCGCCGTCCCGGACGCCGCCGGGGTCGCCATGCTCGTGCCGGAGAAGACATCGTAACTACGATCGCTTCGAGCCGTTGGGGAGTAGATATCCACTCCATGAGCGACGAGGTCCGGCTTGATACGCCCGTCATCCGTCGGACCCCAACTGCTGAAATCGGCCATCGTCACCTTGCCCAGGTCGCGCGTCCCCCCGTCCCCCAGATCGATCGCGCCGATCGTGAGAACATTCTTGGCCGTGGCGTCGGAGGGAATCGTATCGTACCCGCCCTGGTCCCAGGCGTCAGGATAAGGATCGCTGTTGAGTTCGTACTCCTTGAACTGCCATCCGTCGTCTTCGGTGTAGTAGTCGAAGTACGTACCCGGCATCGGCACGGTATCGGTCCGGTCGTTGCCACCGGCTTTGAACGGCAGATAGTACGGCGCCGCGTAGCACAACGCATCCCAGTCCCGGGCGAAGCCATCGTAACAACCGAACAGATCGCTTTCCCGGCCTCCCCAGGTGCCGTGCCAGGCCGGAAAGAAACCGCTGTAATCCCAACCGGCCACCCAACCATACGAGTGGTTTGAGATCTGGATCTTGCCGGGCTCGTTGGCATAGCTCATGGCCAGCAGCGCCACCTCAGCCAGATCCTCGTCGAAATCATAGCTCTCGATGCGCGCCGACGACGCCATACCCAGCGCGCGGCTCTTGACACCGGTGGCCGCGATGGTTCCGGCCACATGCGTGGCGTGGTCGATGTCGTCGCCACCATCACCAATGCCGATGCGCCCGACGAACTCCTGGTGTGACGCGCGCACGACACCGCCGTCCCAGACTCCGATGGTTTGCCCCAGACCCGTCAGTTCGTACGGCGCCGCATCCCGAAGAAGATTGACGGCTGTCGACACGGCCGCGTTGATGTTCAGCGTTTTCATTACATAGACGACGCCCCCTCGGATCGCCATGAGTTCTCGACGGATATTCCCTACCTGCTCGCTCGGTTGCCCGCCCTGGCTCAAGGTCTCGCGCCAAGCCGCCTGCTTGGCCTGACGGTGTTCCTCGGCCAGCGCCGCAGACAGTTCTTTTCGAGCCAGAGGTCGTCCCAGATGCGGGAAGGCCGGCGCGGCTCCGGGCCGCCGGTCTCCCGACGAAACGGAGACCTGCTGCGCGGCGAGATCCTCAGCGGCGCCGACTCCGGACGCCAGCATCACAGGCACAAGCAACAGGAAAATACACATCCATCTCGCCATCACGCGACCACGCTGGAGACGGGGTCCCGCCGGCCCCTCCGACAGTCGCGTTGCATCAAAACCTCTTCTCATCAATTGCACAGCTCCGCTCCTCACAATGCAACATTCGTCTCGTTCGCCCGCCGGCGCTGCTCTACTGACCGTCGTCGGACGCAGCCGTCATCTGGGTACACAAGCCATACCCCCCAGCCCTCCGCCGCACCCACTGATCCATGTCACCCTATTATACCATACAGAGCCGAGGATTTGCCGGGAAAACTCGGATTCCGCCGGGACAGCATTCACACGGTTTGAGCGTCCTCTCCCGCCCTCGGGGGCTCCCAGTTCAAGCCGCACGAAAACGTCCCTGGCGGCCTCAGAAAAGGTCAACGAAAGAATCCGCGTACCTCAAAGGGCCCGCAGTTCGGCCCCCACCGCCCCACTGAGGCTCTCGACGATGGTGGCCTGATAGCCATCCACCGTTTCGTGGGTCAGTGTCCCATCCTCATCCCGAAATCGCAACGAGAGTGTCACGCTCTTCTTGCCGGGGGCGATTCCCTTGCCCTTGTAGATGTCCACGAACCGAACGTCCTCCAATTCGGCTGGAGCGCGACTCTCAACGGCCTTGGCGATAGCGGCCCACACCGTATCCTCGGAAACAAGAATCGACAAGTCCCTCTCGATCGCCGGGAAGCGGGGAATGGGCCTGATCTTGACCGATCCACCTTCCAAGGCCATCAGTTCGTCAAAGCCCAGTTCAGCGCCGCAGGGCGACAGATCCTTGAAATCGAAGGCGGCTCGGACGACTTCGGAAAACACCCCCGCCCGGCCGATCACCGTTCCGTTAACCGTCACGTGCGCCCCCGCCTCGGCCCAGGGCACATCCGCGGGCACAAACGCCACCTCGGCCCGTCGATTGATGCGCTTGATGAGGCTCTCGACCGCGCCGCGCAGACGTCGCAGGTCTCCGTCGCAAACGAGCGCCAGTTTCGTCGCCTCGGCCAGTAAGGCCTCGTCGTTGGCCGGCGGACCGAAGGTATCGGCGATCTCGTAGACGCGGCACGGCAGGTTCTTGGCGTTGGCGTTCGTCTTCAGAGCGTCCAGCAGCGAACCGAGCAGGGTCCGTCGCAGCAGGTTGGCACTCTTGCGCGAAACGTCCCGAACGCCCAGATGCCTGGCGTCCTGGGAACCGGCGAAAAGATTAGCCGTCGCCTGATCGGTGAAAGTCACTGTCGCGGTCTCGTAGAAACCACAACCGTTCAGAAACGCGCCAACCGACTGGGCCAGTTTCTGACGAGGATCGGCTGCCACCGCCTCGATCTGGATTCGCCTGCGCGTTGGGACCTTGTCATAGCCATAGACACGCGCCACTTCCTCAATCAGGTCCACTTCACGGTTAATGTCACTGCGCCACGTCGGCGACGAACACCGTACAACGTCATCCGACAAACGCGGCTCGAAGTGCAGGGTCGAGAAAATCTTCAACACCGTGTCGATCGGCACCTCGATGCCAAGCAACTTCTTCAGACGCGACAGCCGCATGGTCACCTCGGCCCGCTCCGGCTTCTTCGGATAGACGTCCACCACGCCCCGCGCCACTTGGCCGCCCGCCACCTGGACAATCAACTGCGCGGTGCGCTGCGACGCCCAGTCGAGGCGTTCGATATCCACAATCCGCTCGAAACGGTACGCCGCCTCCGAAGGCAACGCGAGACGCCGCGAGGTCGTTCGGATGGTGACCGGATCGAAATAGGCATCCTCCAGCAGGATGGTCGTGGTCGTGTCACTGACCTCGGTCTTCAGTCCCCCCATCACGCCGGCGATGCCCACGGGCTGTTTCGCATCGGCAATCACGAGCATCTCGGGCGCCAGGTCGCACTGAGAACCGTCGATACTGACGATTCGCTCGCCGGCCTTGGCCCGCCGCACCACGATCTTGCCCTCTTCGATCGTCGCAAGATCGAAAGCATGGGGAGGCTGGCCCGTCTCCAACATCGCATAGTTAGTCGCGTCCACCACGTTGTTGACGCTCCGCATGCCGACGGCTTCCAGCCGCTTGACCATCCAGTCGGGCGAGGGCCCCACTTTGACCCCGTCAATGATGCGCGCCGTGTATCGGCCGCACAGATCGGGCTCGTCGATCTCCACCCGGGCAAACTCGGAGGCGTCCTTCTCCATCTCCTTCAGTTCGATCTGGGGCAGTCTCAATTCCTTACCCGTACCGGCCGCCAGTTCCCGTGCAACACCGATATGGCTCAGGCAATCGCCACGATTGCTCGTCACCTCGACATCGATAACGACGTCGTCGGCCAGGCGGTCGATCCCCTCGCAGGGGAAGCCCAAATCGCTCAGAATCTCCGCCATCGCCTCGGCGTCGAGCCCCGTCTCGATATAGTCATTCAGCCAATTCAACGAAATCTTCATGAAACACGTCCTTACGAGTGTCGATTGTTGCCCCCCCCCAGACTACCGTCCGCCCCACCTGCTGTCAACCTTTCCCGCACGAGGACGCTTGGACGTGTCTGTCGAGGTTCCCGGGCATTCCCATTGGGGCCTCGTAGGGGCGCCCCACTGTGGTCGCCCGGATTCGCCACGCCACGATGCCCATCGCCTCTCTTGGATGAGGGTAGGCACGGGGGCCTACCCCTACGATATTCCGCATGGGAGAAGTATGCCGGGATTCTCTCAGAGACACGTGAACGCTTAGCGCGGTTGCGGGTCTTCTCGAGCAACGGGTGATTCCTGCCTAGCGTCCGCACCGGCTCGGCACGATCACCCTTTGTCGATCCGACGGCGCGATGCCACAATCCGACAAGAGTAGGCCAAAGACCCAGCGACCACGGGCGGCAACATGAATATCGCCATATGCCACGGGATGATTGTCCATGCCAGAACCTCAGTGATGATCGTCTGGGCCCAAATGGTGCCGCAAGCAGCGAGCAGGCCTGCCCATCCCACGATGGCCAAACCTCCAGCCAGCAGGAGAAGCGCGTTCAGCAGGAATGCGCGAACGTACGTTTCTTTCCCTTCAAGACGGCGGGCGACAGCCGGAGCAATGGCCACCGCATTCAGAATCGCAACTGGGACCATCGAGATCAAGCAGAGTATGGAGTAGATGGCTGGCGCGAATGGATTATGGTCGGGATTGACGACTTCAATATAGGCCCCACACGCGAAGAACCAAACAGGCACGGCGATGATGGTAGCCAAAATGCACCACAACACCGGCCCGCGAGCCCGGCCGCCAATGGCATCTAACCGAACCGCCGCTGAGATATCCTGAGATGTCCCACCTGCTTCAGACATATCCTACCCCTCCTCTTTGTCGACCACACAGGTGCCCTGGCAGCCAGTCTCTCCACCGGAAGCGCATTGCCCGCTGTCAAGGCAGCACGCCATAATCGGGTTCTGTCCCGCACCATTCCGGACCACCGCGCTCGCCACAGGTTCTCCAATTCTACCGCCCAGTACAAACAGATCAAGGCAAAACAGGAGGGTCCAGCATGACCGGCAGCTGTGGCCTTGCCAGAGGGACGTGTTTCGGATAGGCTGGGGGACAATGCGAGGGACGTCTGGTCGGATCCAGCCGCCCAGGAAATAGGACCTTCCAATGCAGGAGACCTGTCATGAGAAGACACATCGTGGTCATCACGCTTATCGTTTGCCTGGCGACGTGTTTCCTGGTCGCTGGAGCCACCCAGACGAACAGTAAGGAGAAAGCGTTTTCCCGAGCGACGATCGACATCGGCGTGGTGGTCAGCGACGTGGAGAAGGCCGCCAGATTCTATACGGAGGCCGTCGGGTTCACCGAGGTGCGCGGCTTTGAGGCCTCGGCTCCCTTGACCGGCGATTCCGGCCTGACCGACTACAAGGCCTTCAAGGTGCGCGTCTTCGTGTTGGCCGAGGAGGCTGCCGCCACCCGGCTCAAGCTCATGGAAATCCCCGAAGCCAACCCCAAGAAGGTGGACACTCAGTATATTAGCTCCAGCCTGGGCTTCAGCTATCTGACCATCCATGTCACGGACATGGCCGCGGCCGTGGATGGGGCGAAAAAGGCGGGCGTCCGCCCGGTAAAAACGCCGTACAAACTCGGTGGCAACAACTACCTGACGCTCTTGAAGGATCCGGACGGCAATATCGTTGAATTGGTCGGCCCCATGAAGTAGCCGGTGGCATCCAGTCAGTACGATCACAAGGCGGAGGAACACGGCGAATGAACGACTTCGAGCGGTTTGAACAGATCATCGAGGCCGGCGGCTATTGCATCTCCATCGTGACGCAGGAGGAGCGTTACGCCCTGGAAATCGTGCGGAAGACCGCCGCCAAACTGAAGCGTGACATGTGGGTCTGGTCCGTAGCCGACGGCGTGCGGGACGGTCTCATTGACGGCAGCCCGGCGATCGCCGAGACGGACGGCCCGGCCGCAGGCCTGGCCAATCTGTCACAAGCCAGACCCGGCTCGCTCTGCGTGACGCTCGATCTGGCCGAGCACCTACGCGGCAGCAAGGCCCTGCGCATCCTCCGCGATATGGTCGACAGCTTCCACAAGACGGGCATCACCATCATCATGATCGACTGCACGGAAAAACTGCCCGACGTGGTCAAAGCGTACGCCAGACCGTTCGAGTTGTCCTTCCCCGACGAAGAGGAACTCCAGCAGATCATCCGGGCCACGCTCCTGAGGCTGCACCGCAAGAAACCGATCGAGATCGGCATCACCCAGAAGGGTTTCGACACCATCGTTCGCAACCTCCGCGGGCTGACCCGCCGCCAGGCCGCCCGCGTCATCAGCGACGCGGTAGCCGCCGACCAGCGTTTCGCCGACGGGGACATCAACATCATCATCGCCAACAAGCGCCGGATGATTCAACAGAGCGACCTGCTCGAATACATTCAGACCCCTCTGGACCTGAGCGAGATCGGGGGGATGAAGCATCTCAAGGAATGGCTCAGTCAACGAAAGGACGCTTTCAGCAAGGAGGCGAAGGCCTTCGGCCTGACCCCGCCCAAGGGCGTCCTCATGCTGGGCGTCCAGGGCGCCGGCAAGAGCCTCTGCGCCAAGGCCATCGCCACCGCCTGGCAACAGCCCTTGCTCAGGCTCGATCCGGGCACGCTCTACGACAGTTTCATCGGCGAATCCGAGGCGAACCTGCGGCGAGCCCTCCTGCAAACCGAGGCGATGTCACCGGTGATTCTCTGGATCGACGAAATCGAAAAGGCCTTTGCCTCGGCCGCCAGTCGCAGCGCCGACGGCGGACTCTCCCAGCGCATGTTCGGCTCCCTGCTGACCTGGCTGCAAGAGCACGAGACCCCCGTCTTTGTGGTGGCCACCGCCAACGACCTCGAGGCGCTGCCGCCGGAGTTGCTGCGCAAGGGACGCTTCGACGAGATCTTCTTCGTCGATCTGCCGGACGCCGAGGTCCGCGAGCAGATATTCAGCATTCATTTGAACAAACGCGATCGCAACCCCGGCCAATTCGACCTGGGCCAACTGGCCAATGCCTCGGAGGACTATAGCGGCTCGGAAATCGAGCAGGCCGTGATATCGGCCTTGCACGCCGCGTATGCCGCCAAGACCGATGTGGATACCGAGCACATTATCAGAGCGCTACAGACCTCGCCCCCGATTTCGGCGACGATGGCCGAGAAGGTCGCAACGCTGCGCAGGTGGGCCGAGGGACGATGCGTGTTGGCGGATTGACAACGAAAGGTGATAACCGACCTGGGAGTGAATTGAGAGGCAACCTGGATGGGAGATTGTGCACAACTCGAACGACTGATCAAAGCAGGCTATTCCTGCATCTCGATCATCACGCACGAAGAGGCTTATGCATTGGAAACGGTTCGCGTCGCGGCTCTGAATCTAAACCGCGCCCTGTGGACGTGGTCGATGGGCACGGGCGTGCGCGACGGTCTGCTCAGCAATAGTTTCCCGGTTGCCGACACGGAAATGGCGGCGCCCGGATTGCGTAATCTGATCGACACCGAGCCAGGGTCCATCTGCGTGGCCCTGGATGTCGGCGAACACCTCAAAGGGCTGGCGCTGCGTATGCTGCGCGATCTGATCGAACACGTCGAGAAGGCCGGCAGCATTCTGGTCCTGGTCGACAGCACCGACAAACTGCCCGATGTGGTCAAGACGTACGCCCACCGGTTCGACCTGTCCTTTCCGAGTGAGTCGGAGCTGGAGGATCTCGTCCGTCGGACCTTGCGGCGTTTCCACCAGGAAAGGCCTATCGAGGTAGCCGTGACACGAAAGGGGCTGGAAACCATCGTGCGGAATCTTCGCGGTCTGACGCGCCGCCAGGCCGAGCGCGTCGTCCTGGACACCGTCACTGAGGACCGGCGTTTCGACGATGCGGATATCAACACCGTCATCGCCAGCAAGCGCCAGATGATTCAACGCGGCGAACTTCTCCAGTACGTTCAGACGCCGCAGAGCCTCAAGGAAATCGGCGGCATGAGGCGTCTGAAGCGATGGCTGCGGACCCGCAGCAATGCGTTCGGCGCCGAGGCCAAGGCCTTCGGGCTGCGGACCCCGCGCGGCGTCCTGATGCTCGGCGTCCAGGGGGCCGGCAAGAGCCTCTGCGCCAAGGCCATTGCCACCGCCTGGGGCCAACCCCTGCTGCGCCTCGATCCCGGAACGCTCTACAACAGCTTCATCGGCGAGTCGGAGGCGAATCTGCGCCGGGCCCTGCGTCAGACTGAAGCGATGTCGCCGGTCATCCTGTGGATCGACGAGATTGAGAAGGGCTTCGCCTCGGCCGCCAGTCAGAGTACCGACGGAGGCCTCTCCAAGCGACTCTTCGGCACGCTGCTGACCTGGATGCAGGAGCACGAGGCGCCGGTCTTTGTGATCGCCACCGCCAACGACATCGAGGCGTTGCCTCCCGAACTACTGCGCAAGGGCCGCTTCGATGAAATTTTCTTCGTCGACCTGCCCAAAGCGAGCGTGCGCAAGCAGATTTTCGCCATCCACCTGAAAAAGCGCAAGCGCGATCCCAAGCAGTTCGATCTGGCGCATCTGGCCGAGATCTCCGACGGCTACAGCGGCTCGGAGATCGACGAGGCGGTGATGGCCGCCCTGCACGAGGCTTACGCCGACAAGACCGACCTGGACACAGGCCGGATTGCCACCGCGTTGCAGAATTCCCCTCCCCTCTCGGTAACGATGGAGGAGAAAGTCCGTGCGCTGCGTCAATGGGCTCAAGGCCGCTGCGTCCCGGCCGACTGAGGAACGAGCCATCGCAACCGGCAGCGTTGTCGTTCAAAATCCACGTCCGCGGATTTGGCCTTCCCACAGCGAGAGGTTTATCTATAATGGGCGCACCAAAGGAGTTTTCACCAACCAAAGGACTATGGATATGAACAGAGGTTTTGTAGAGTTTCTCATCGCCGCCGGACTGGCCTGCCTGCTGCTGACCGGCTGCGTCGAACGCGAACTGACGATCAACACCGAGCCCCAGGGTGCCCTGGTCGCCTTGAACGATGAGCAGATCGGCGTCTCGCCTGTAACGGTCGCGTTCAACTGGTATGGGGACTACAACGTCCGCGCCGGCAAAGAAGGCTACGAGACGCTCGAGACCCACCGCGAACTCAAGGCACCGCTGCACGACTGGCCCGGCCTGGATTTCATCGCCCAGGTCCTCTATCCAGGTCGAATCGTGGACAGTTACGAGTGGACCTTCGAATTGGCGCCCCGTCAAGACCCCACGCGCGAAGAACTCATCGAAAAGGCCGACGCCCTCCGCAGCCATTTGCAGTGAATCCGGGTTACACTATGGGAGGCGGGCGGGCGAAGAAACCGGTAGACAGGTACATCATCTTTGGCTACCATGGGCTTCTGGAAGTCAAGAAGGAGCTGAAATCGTGCTTGGCAGAGAAAGGGCCTTACCGTGATTGACGGACTGTGGACACTTGAGTTTTCCACACCACGGCTTTTTGGGGCCGGTGTGGTAGTGTGCGAAGATGGGCGTGTCCTCGGAGGTGATGCTGGATACTATTACACCGGCGATTACCAAATGGACGGGGATAAGATAGGAGCCAAGATTGATGTGGTCCGATTTGAGCCCAACAGTATCTCTGTCTTCGGCAACATGCCGCGATTTCAACTAATCCTCACTGGAAGCGTCACAGAGAATGAACTCAGAGCTGAAGGGCACACGGATCAGCAGCCCGATGCGTGCATCCAAATCAATGGACGGAAGAAAGTAGATATCTGATCCATTATGCAAATTGGTGCGTTTCAAAAAGAATATAAGAAGAGAGCCGATACTCTTAAGAACCTTGAGAGTCTAGCCCTCTTCACACTTGACCAGGCAATCAAGAGGCGCAAAGTGAAGGTCCATTCGCTGACTTCCCGCATAAAGGACCTCGACTCCCTTCTTGACAAAGCCAGAGCAAGATCCATTGAAGCGCCTTTTGCGGAAATCTATGATATCCTGGGATTGCGCGTTGTATGCCTATTTCGATCCGACATTGAGGTCCTGACTCATATTATTCGAGCAACCTTTGAGATAGTCGAAGAAGAGAATAAGGAGGATCAGGCTGCCTCTGACGTTTTTGGATATATGGGAAGGCACTTCGTCGTCACGCTCCGTGGCGATTCATCGACACGAAGCGACGTTGATCTCATGGACATGCGTTTTGAGATCCAGATCCGGACCGTAGGACAACACGTTTGGGCTTCCCTATCTCATCACCTGGACTATAAGAGCGAGGCAACTGTTCCTAGTGACTTGCGCCGCGACTTCTACGCCTTGAGCGGGCTTTTCTATGTCGCGGACACGCAGTTTGAACTCCTTCGGACACAACAGTCGGAGTATAGGGCCCTTCCCGCGACCGGTGACAGACAAGAGCCGAAGGAACACTCACAGGAAGAATTCCTGATCTCTGCAACAACAACGAACGAATTCACGTCCAGTTATCGCGATACCAGGCGATGGCTTTCTCGAGGCCTTCGCGGAAGAGGAGGACCGGCTCGAAGCCGATGAGGTTTCGCGCCGCGGTGATATCGGCGTGCGAGTGTTTGACATCTCCGGCCCGCGCCGGTTCGTAGATCGGTTTGATATCCTTGCCCAGCATCTCGTTGATCATGGCGATGATGGCGTTGACGGTGATCTTCTCGCCGCAAGCCACATTGACGACCTCGCCGTTGGTCTTGTCCGCCCGGGCGGCACAAAGATTGGCCGCGACCACATTGTCGATATAGGTGAAGTCACGGCTCTGTTCGCCATCGCCGTAAACTGTGGGCGACTGGTCTTTCAAGATCGCCGTCACAAAGGCGGGAATCGCCGCGGCGTATTGACTGGTCGGGTCCTGGTGAGGGCCGAACACGTTGAAGTAGCGCAGCGCAACGGTCTCCAGACCGAAGACCTTGGAGAAGACGGAACAGTAATACTCGCCCACAAGTTTGCCGACGGCATAGGGAGACAGAGGACTGGTCGGCATGGTCTCGACTTTCGGTAACGTCGGTGTGTCACCGTAGGCGGAGGAACTGGCGGCGTAGACGAAACGCTTGACGCCGCCGTCGCGTGCAGCCATCAACAGCGTAAAGGTCGCATCGACACAGTGCTGGTGCGTCAGCGCAGGGTCATCGACGCTGCGCGGCACCGACGGCAACGCCCCTTCGTGCAGGACGACATCGATATCCTTAACGACCGACTGCGCCACCTCGGCAACGCCCATATCAGCCTCGACGAAATCGATCTTGTCGATGATGCCGTCCAGATTGCTGCGCTTGCCGGTCAAGAGGTTATCGACGACACGCACGAAGCAACCTTCGGCCACCAGTCGCCTGCAAATGTTCGAGCCGATGAACCCAGCTCCACCTGTCACCAGAAACTTCTCCATCCGTCTCATCCTTCTCCTTTCAGATTGCGAATCACGATAAAGGGTGTATTCTACAGGCTAACCGGCCTGACGGAAACGTTTTTGATGACTTTGCGTCACTCGCGCGAGAATCAGGCGGAACTGGCCGCCAATTGCGGCTTTAGATAGCGTCGATAGGCCTTGAACTGCTGACGGAAATAGCCGCCTTTGATGGCTTCGGCGCCGAATAGCACGCCTCCAATCACCTGGGCGTCTACTTCGTACAGTTCGAAGACCGTCCTCTGGGCCGCGCCGCGCCGCGTGCTGGCCGCATTGAAAACCAGCAGCGTGGCGTCGACCAGTCGGGCCAGAACCTTGACGTCACTAACCAGCAGAACGGGCGGGCTGTCGATAATCACGCGGTCGTAACTGCCCGCCACGCTGTCCAGCAGGCCCTTCATGCGATGACTGGCCAACAGTTCGGCGGGATTGGCGGTGGGAGGCCCGGCGTAGATCAGGTCCAATCCCGTCGTCGTGCTCGGTTGAATCGCTTCGTGGACGTCACACTGCCCCGTCAAGAGACTCGTCAATCCCCGTCGCCGCCCTTGGACCACCTCGTCAGAGTTGGTCCGTGGGTACACCAGATGGAGACTGGGCTGGCGAAGATTCGCATCGATCAGCAGGACCTTTTCACACTTGGCGACGAACGCGACCGCCAGATTGCAGGCCAGCGGGGTCTTCCCATCTCCCGGACTACCGCTGCCGATCAGCAAAGTCTTGAAGCCGGCTTCCCCCGACAGGTCAAGATTGGTCCGGCACCTGCGATAGGATTCTCCCAGCAGCGAGTACGGCGCCTCCTCCACAACGTGACACAAATCAATGTCGTCCACCGCCCGGTCTTCATCGGCATCTGGAATCACACCGAGAAGAGGCAAGCGCAGGAAGCGCCTGACATCGCTGGGCGTTCGCACCAGATCGTTGAGCGTTTCGGCCAGGAAGGCTAGCGCCAGGCCGAACATCAGGCCCAGCATCGTGCCGCCGGGCGTCCACAGCATGACGTGCCGCGAGATGACCATCTTCAAGGGAGGCAGCGCCTGGCCGAGTTGTTGGACTTTGGGCGTGTCCGGATCGTCCAGCATGATCCGGAGTTTCTCCATCTGCGTCTTGATCTGATTGAGCATCTCCGTCCGCTCGTCGCGCGCCTTGGTGTATCGCTCGTACCGCGACCGCGCCTCGTCGAGGTCTCTCTGCTTGGCCAGGGCCTGATCCCGAAGACTTTGCAGCGCCGCTTGTCGCTCCTCCAACACACGGAGGCTGTCCCGCGCATTGTAGAGATTCGCGCGTCGCGTCTGTTCGGCAATCTCCCGGCGTCGCTGCTGACGCGTCCGTTCGATCTCGTCGATCGACTCGCGTGTCTGCCGCACCACCCGGTGATTGGCGCCGAATTTGGTCAGCCGACCCGAAAGCTGCCCGTCGAGCAGGGCCAACTGCTGGGCCAGGGCAATCATTACGGGGTCCCGCTCGATCGCGTGCTCGATCTGATCGGTGATGGGACCTTCGGCCAGGGCCTTGAGGTTCTCGATATCGGCCCGGAGTTGCCTGATCGCCAGCGACAGTTCGCTTTCCTGGAGTTCCAAATCGTTCAGGCGCAGCGTGATGGTGTGCTGGAAGTAGCGGCCGGCCGGTCGCTCCAAATCGGTGAGCTTGCTCTCTTCGCGGAGCCGCTGCATGGAGCGTTCGCTATCGGCGATTTCGCGTTCCACCACGCTCTGTCGCTCCTGCAGTTCCATCAATTTCCCGCTGACGCCCTCACGCTCGGTATCTCCGTGCTGGCTGACGAACAGGCGCGTCATCTCGTTGACAATCAACGCAGCCTCGCCGGCACTGCGACAGGTCATGGAAACATTGATGTGTTCGGCTTCCCGGTGCGGAAAAGCGTTGAGATTCTTCTCCAGATACGAAACCGCCCTCTGGATATCACCCGTCTCCGGCGGCACGACCTGGCGAAACCATCTAGTCTGCCGGACCTTGTCGCTCAGCAACAGCGCCTGAAGACTGCTCTGACGCTTCATAAGACTGGCCAGCGAAACGCGATGCCCGTACTGGATGTTTTGCTGCACCTGAGTGGTGACGATGTCCATCGGATCGGTATCGACGGGAGGCAGAACCTTGACGATCGCCTCGGCCTTGTAGAGCGGTCGAAACCGCCGCATGAGATACCACCCCCCTGTCCCCAGGGCCCCTCCGAGGATGGTCATGAACAGGATCACCCAGGCGTGCCGGCGCAGCATGCCCAAGACCTCCTTAGGCGTCAAGGCCGTCGCCGAAGCGTCGGCTGGTCCCGCAGAACTCGGCCTCCTGCCCCGAACCGTCGGATTTCTCTTGGTCATACCGCTCTCCGATTCGCGCTGCCGCTTCTGGCATGAGCCGTTCCGGCACCGCGTATCCTATCGATCATCACCCTATTGCAGCCGTCGTACGGCCAGGTTGATGCGCTCTTTCGCTGTACTGGACATGGCGCTTCCGCCAAGCTCCAGCGCACGGCGATAAGCCGTCAGGGCGCTGCTCCTATCACCCAGCGCCTCCTTGATCATGCCCAAGTGCTCGTACACTTCAGCCGACGCGCCGGAACCCATCTCGTACTGCTGGAGCGCCGCCGCAATGGCCCGCTCCGCCTCGGCGGTCTTGCCGTTCTTGTGCAAGACGTAGGCATACGTGTCCAGATAGACGGCGTTGTCCGGATCATCGTCCAACACCTTTTCAGCATATCGCTGGGCCTCAGCAAGCCGCTGGTTATTCTGAGCCAGCAGGTATGCCAGGTTGTTCAAAACACTGCTATTCGTCGGCATTTTCGCGATCAGACTTTCGTAAACGCCGATGGCCCCTTCCAGATATCGGTTATCGGAGGTTCGCTTATGGGCCACCGTCAGCATGTGGGCCTTCTTGAGTTGATAGCCCAGGCCCTTTTCAGTATCGGAACCGCTCAGCGCGACGCACTTGTCGATGTAACCGTCAGCACCGTCATAGTCGTTCTGGGTCCGGGTCAGATTGAACATGGTGAAGTTGGCCGCCAGGGAATCGGGCGTCGTCTCCAGTCTTTGGCGACAGTACGCCGAGACCTCGTCGGCGCCCACCAACAGATAAGCACGGAGCAGAATCTCAACGGCCAATTGCTCATCGTCCCAGGCCTTCTCGACCGCCTGGCGACAGTAGTCGCCGGCCGCGTCAGAGTCGCCCAGTTTCTTCTTGGCCTCGGCCATGCGGCAGAGAGCAACGGCCGCATAGTCCGTATCCAGATGCTTCGCTCCCTCCTCGAACACCTTGTCCAGCCGCTCCGGACGCCATGAAGCATTTCCGGCCACCCGATCGCCGGCACTTTGAACCAAGGCGCGCAGATAGCCATCCAAAGCGGCGCTGTAGGGCGCATCGGCCCCTTGAGCACCGGCGACCTGCTCGCGCCTGAAACGGCACGCCTTCTCGTAAAGCGATATCGCTTTGTCGTATTCACCACGCTCGGTGGCAAAGGTCCCGGCACGTATGAGCCAATCGACGCTGTCGGGCAATTGATCCAGCGTCTCAGCGTAGAACTGCTCGAGCGCCTCATGGCGACCGAGCCGTCGATAGATACGCTCCAACAATTCCCTGGCGTGCGCCGGCGCGTCCGCTGCTTTCAGCACGCCCCGCAACTCGCTGACGGCCTCGTCATCCCGCCCGGCCCAGACATAGGCATTGGCCAGCGCGACCGTGGTGACAGGATCGTCCGCCAGCATCCGGCTCTTGCGAAAATCCAGAATCGCCTGGTCACAGTCGCCGCGTAACAGTCCGATCTCACCGCGCAGTCGCCAGGCCGCGGCGTCCTCCTGTTTCTTTTCGAGATTTCGATTCACCAACGCCAGGGCCTCATCCAGCCGCCCTTGTCGTTTGGCCAACAGCGCCTCCATGAGCAGAATCCGCGGCTCGTTCGGGAAACGCTCCTTGAAACTCTGGAGTCGGTGTTCGGCGTCCTTGACCAAACCGACATCCAGATACGCTCGGAGTTGGGCCAGACGATTGATCGTGTTGTCTTCGAGTGAAAGAAGCTCTTCGGAATACCGCTTGACGCCTTCCTTGTCGCCGGTTGCCTCGCCGACCAGCACGAGTCCCTTCAGCGCGTCGTTGCGGCTGCTCGAATCCTGGTAAAGCTGTTGCAGAAGTCTCTGCGCCTCGTCGTGACGTCCCACCCGATAGTAGTGACGCCACAAGAGCCGACGGTCCTCCGATTTCTGGAGCAATTGCCGAGCCTTGTCGTTCTGGTCCGTCACGCGGTAGTACTCGGCGTAGCTCTCCAGCATGAACTCATTGCCGGAGTCCATCTGCCGGGCCTGCTCGAACGCCTGTTCGGCGATGGCGAAGTAGGCCCGCTTCCGAGCGAGGTCCATCTCTCTGACGGCAATACGCGTAGCCAGACGACCGAGCATGACGGCGTTATTGAAACTGGGCGCCTTGGTCTGCATCGTCTGTCGAATCGCCAGCGCCGTGAGGGGTTCGCTTTCCCCAATGACATCGGCATAGGCGCTGAGCACTTGTGTATCCCTGGGATTCAACTGGAGGGCACGCTCCAGCGCCAGCTTCGTCTCGCGCTGCTGCTCCATCGACATACTGGCGCCGAGACGACGATTCCGCACCAACAGGGCATTGGCCAGGGCTTTGGCCACCAGCGCGTCCACGGGATTCAGATGGGCCGCCCGGCGGGTATCGGCCACCGAGGCATGCTCGTTGCCGAGCGCCGCCTGGATGTTGCCCCGCAGCATGTAGCCATAGGAGAAGACGGGCCGTTGTTCGAGACACGCGTCCAGGTGGGTCAACGCCTTCTTGTGCTGTCCCTGGGCCAGCGCCAGACGACCGGCGTAGAGCTGCCCCTGGCAATCGTCGAGATTACCTGATGTCACGACCTCGACCATCTCTTCGGCCAGCGCCCAGTCCAGACGGTGCCGGGCGATATCGAAGAGCTGGCCGGCCGCCACGTAACGGGGATTCACCTGGTCGGTGCGCAGATAGCCGGGCTCGGCCTGCGGTCCTTGTGCGGCGGTCATGCCCAGGACCTTGCGCCATTGGACGGCCGCCTCGTCCAGTCGGTTCTCCTGCTGGTAGAAAAAGCCCCGTTCGGTGACCTTGGCCACGGGATCGGCCAGACGCTGAACCGCCTGCACGTGAATCTCCTTGCGCCGGGATTCGGGACAGGCGACCGGGTCGGGCTCGGATAAAAGCCCCTGGTAAAACAAGGCGGGCATGCTGTCCGGTCGCTGCGTCAGGAACGCCTCCACGACCATCCGGGCCGGCTCGATATCGCCCTGGGCCGCCAGCGCCTCGCACAGCTTGCGCAGGTGGTCGCCGTCGAAACTGGCCGGATCGGTCTGCAGCAGCCGTCCCACCAGTTCCGCCTGACGTCTCCGCCCATCGTGAAGCTCGGCGGTCATCACACGCACCGCGTCATCGTCGGCGGTCCCTTCAGCGACGCCGGCAGCCGATTTACGTCGCCCGATGGCCTCCTGCAATTGGACCCCCTTGGCCGTGACGAGCGCCAGATTGAGGTTCAGCGTATTGGGATCGGCCGGATCGAGCCGGCTGAGGGCCTCTTCCGCTTCGGTCATGTGTCCCTTGGCCACCAGCGTCTTGATACGAAGCGCCTGACTGCGGCCACTAACGCCGAAGCGTTCCTCGTAACTGTTGATCGCACTCAAAGCGATATCGTAGGAAGCCACGTTGAACAGGACGTCGGCATAGTCCAGCAACGCCTGTGGTTTGGTGTTGATAATTCCCGAGCTCAGCGCCGACCCCATGAACTCGATCACCGCACCGACTTCCGAAGTGGACTCGAAAACCTTCGCCAGCGTGTAGGAAAGAAAAGCGTCCGTTTCATTGGACACCTTGGACGCCTTGATCTCCTCGTAGGCCCCGTAGAGCCGCCGAATCGCCTGGCCTTTACGTCCGCCGGCCAGGTCCAGCATCCCTTTCCACTTGACCACCTGAGGGTTGTCTCCGCTGCCCTGGATCTGTTCGATTTCGTGGACCGCCTTCTCGGCTTTGGCCAGGATCGCCGCATCCGGGGCCTCCGACGTATCGGCGACCAGCGTCTGCTCCAGACAGAGGGTTGCCAGCAGCGCACACAGCGAAAAGCGGTCGGTCTGCCTGGCGTACCGCCGGGGACCCGGGTGATCCTGCGCCTCGGGCAATTCCAGGGCCGCTTCGGCCAATTCGATGGCCTTGGTAAGGCTGGTCGTATCGGCGTAGAGGGAGAACCTGCGATAGTGCAGGCCGGCCGCCATCCGGGCGCATTTGACACTCGTCTGATCCAGGGCGCAAGCCTTCTCTATCGCGTCGATCGCAGAGTCCAGTTTCTCTGCCGCCTCGGCCGAGGGCAGGAACGCCGAATAGAGCGAGAAGTAATCGGCCGCCGCTGAGAACGCCTCGGCGCTGGCGGGAAAGCTGCCGAGCAAGTCCCGATACTCCGGCTCCAAGCGGCGCATCATCTCGCGGGTCTCCGGGACACCACGACGCCGCGCTTCGGAAAGCCTGCGAATCAGGAGACTGATATGCGGACCCGGAACATCACCGGCAGCGTCAATGGCGGCGGCAAGGACCTCGTCGGCCTGCTTCCGCGCCTCCTGGCTCAGGTCATGATTGCCGCGCGATTCGGCCGCCTTGGCCTCGGCCAGAAAAGCCTCCGCCAAATGCCGATGCGCGTCGCTATCGCTCGGATCGAGTTCTCTGGCCTTCTGCAGATCCCGCTTGGCCTCCGTGAGCAACTGGCCGGGACTGTTGGAAGCGCCCATGCTCGCCAACTCAAGGGCCGCTCGTCCTCTGGCCCCATACAGATAGGCGCCCAGGAGGCCCGCGCCGCCGTCCCACCCGCTGGGTTCGGCCGTTCCGAAATCCGGTTCCCATTCGGCTTTGCCCTTCTCCATCAAGCCGCCCTGGTCGGCGATCTCAATCAACTCGGTCGCCTGCGAAGACACGTCCTTCCAATACGCACTGACGTTCTGACCGACCCCGCTGAGGCTGTCGGCCATGATGTAGAAGTACTTAATCCGTCCCAGTCGCGCTCTGATATTCTGTGGGTCCGAGGTGATGATCTGCTCCCAAGACCCCAGAACTCGGGGCCAATCACCGGTGGCCTGGAAGACATCGGCCAACTTGAAATACAGCTCCAGCTTGTCCCCGGAGACCCGGGTCAGACCCAGCGCCTGGCCGTAGTTGCGGCGGGCTGCTTCGTAGTCCTGCGCCGCCCAGGCCGCGTCCCCATCTGCAACGAACTGGGCCGGGTCTCGGGTCAGCCGCAGAATGACCAGAACAGCCCCCAAAGCCAGTATGATGAAGACGGCCGAGCCGATCAGCGCTACCTTCTTATTGAGACGTCTTCTTGCCATCAGTCTTCCTTTTCCTTCGGTCCTTCGGGGCTTGAATCACTCATCGAATGAAATTGGGGCCAATGCTCTCTTTCCAAGAGAGGCAAGACCACCTTCAGCATGCGCTGTCCGGCGTCGATTGCGTCGGCCTTCGTTGGGGTCGAAAAACTCTGGTTGAACACCAGCTCAACTTTACAGAAGTACGAACGCCGACTGAAAATGTTTCTGTTCAGGGCCATCCGGGCGCTATCCCGGTTGCCTGCGTATTCACCGTTGACGCGGAACAGGTAGAGAACCGGGAATTGCGACGGCGCCGGCGTCAGGGCAATGCCGGAAACACCAAAGACGAGGCAACGCCCCGGCACCCCTTGTGGTCGATCCGATGGGCCGACCTGGAACTTCACATCCTCGGTCTCCAGCCGCCGATATCCCCCGCCGGTATAACACTCCTCCGGGACGTGCGGCACCCGATCGGGCAACGGATAGTAGGTCACGAACAGCATCGCGCGGCGAACCGCGCTGTCAGACGGTTGACACGGGTCCTCCAGGACCCATTGGATGTAGTCGGCCGTGCCGAGTGCGTCGAGGATCTCCTCGTTCGCAATCGTCTCCCTGGCAACCACCACATAGGGCGCCAGAGCCGCTTCATCCATCAGATCCAGGGACTTCTGCAACGGCAGCGGCTCCTTCTTGAGGTAGAGGCCCAGCTTCTTCTTGGCCAGGGACATCCCGCCGGCCGCCAAAGCCAATACCGCCGCGCAGATCAAAAAGGCCGGCTGGAAATATCTCGAATTGTTCGTCGCCGCATTCATGGGGTCGGACGCCTGCGCATAATCACATTGTCTCCCCGGCCATCGTCCTCCTCCACGAACAGGCTCGACATGAACCAGGCCAGAAAACCGTACAGACCGAACGCCAGGGGCAACATCGCCAGACCCAGCGCATCGTGGTAGACGCCTTGCGTGTACCGGGGAGCCGCCAGGACGTAGATGAATCCCGTAGCCGTCACGCGTACGATATTGCAGAGGACCGCGATCGGAACCGTGCTGGCCAGCAAGACCAGGCGTTGCCACAACGGGCGCTCGTGCAGATACGCCATCGCCACGCCCAGCGCCAGAAAGGCCATCAGCAGCCGCATCCCGCTGCACGCCTCGGCCACGTCCAACGCCGGCTCCAGAGGCCGTCCCTGATAGACGATATCGATGACGACACCGCTGCAACTGGCCTCAAGACCATCGACCATATTCAACAGCGCCGTCGCCACATCAGCAGCGAGCGTTCGCATGGGCATGGTCAATGCGACATAGTACCGGCGCGGCAGCGGCACCGCGAAGACCAGGAAAACGATCGGCAGCCATGTGTGCGCGACCAAACGCCATCCCCCGAGAAACAACACGACGGCGCCCAAGGCGATGATCAGCGCCAGCGCACGGAAATAGGCGTACCCCGAGGGACTGACCACATTGAACGCGTAGAACGCCAGCGCCCCGAACAAGAGAAGCAGGCCCAGATAGTTCGGGCGGCTCTGTCCCGGCGCCAACCGCCCGGGCCGGTGACCGGCCAGCATTTCGGCCAACGGATCGCGGGCATAGCTCAAGCCCAATATCTCGTTTCTTCTCTGGTGGATGAAATGCAGACTGAACAGCGGAATCAGGAAGCCGTGCGACCAGCTCGGATCACTGATCCAGAGATGCACGATCCGTTCGATCTCGTGGCGAAACACCAGGCACAGCAATCCCCCGACCACAGCCAGCCTGACGTAGCTGTGCAGTCCAAGGTCGCCCCAGGTTCTCTGAGCCGGACTTGAGTGACATCGGTCTGGAGCAGAGCACGAAATCTTCGTCACTATGATCAACTGAATCCATCAAAAGAAGGAGGTGCCGTAACTGGTATCCGAATAAGCGAAGTTGCGATCGTAGACAAAGCCAAAACCATAAGCCGCTCTGAACGCATTACGCAGGACCGCCCGCCATCTCGAGGTCGGATGCGTACCCACGTTAATGAGGTCATTCGGCTTGATGAAGAAATCGGGTTGCTCCCCGCTGGCGATCTTGTCCAGATCGACCATGACGATCTCTTCGCGATTTTCGCCGATCCGGCGGATCACTTCACAGTGTCTCGGGTAGGCCAAAGGTCCGAGCCCGCCGGCCGCGGCAATGGCCATCTTCAGCGTCATCGGTCGGCCCGTGATACCGATGAAACCACTGCGGTTCACGTTCCCGGTAATGCAGAACTCACCGATGATATCGACCGGCACATAGACGGTGTCCCCGGGCTTGATCACAATATTATAGCGTGCATCGCCGGCCAGAAGCTGATCGGCCGGAACCCGGATCAGACGCGTCTGGTCCGCCCCGTCGCCCTCGGCGGCCATCGGCAACGGCGGTTTCTCCACAACAGCCGTCGGGGCTCGCCTTGGCTCAGCCGCCGGCGCCGCGGGGCTCGCCGTGCCCTTGACCTCCGGCCTCCACTGCCCATCGCGCAGGACCCATTCTATCTGACCGGTCGCTTGCTGTTCAACGGGCGCAGCGGCCGTTGGCTTCTCCTCAGGTTTCCTGGCGGCCCGCGTCGCCGTCTCCTCGCCTGCCTGAACCGAGATCGGGACCCACTTGCCATTCTGGAAGATCCATTCGATCCGACCGGCCGGCAGCGTGGACTCCGCTTGTTCAAACTGGCCGCTAGCGCCAAACTCGCTGGGTGTGACGACGATCTCATCGGCCCGCGGCGCCGGCGCGCGTAAGGCGCGGTCAGGTACGAGAAGTCGAAAACCGCCCGGCATCACCGAAGCCGACACGGTGGGCGACCCGGCCGCGACGGGCGAGCGCGTCACCACCTTTTCACTGGCCGGCCAATTGCTTTTCGCCGACGGTGCGATCAGATCGAGCATCTCCCGCTCAAGTTCGAATTTCTCGGCCGGTTCGGAGGGTTCGGGAATCTCTCGAGGCCGGCTCGTCGTGACCGGCCCGGCCGGCGCAGGCCGAGCGGGCGCTCCTTGCCCTTTGGCGCCGGAGGTCCCCGGTTCGATCAGCTCCAACTCGTCCCACCCCGACCCGGTCGGCCCGGTTTCGATTCCGCCATCCGTTACCTCCCGGCTGCGGGCGATATAGATATGGCTGACATTGAACTGCATCGGCCCCCCGGCCGTCGCCAGCGCATCGCTCAGTCTGAAATCGTATCGGGGAATGGAATAGCGGCCCGGTTGCGGCACGCCGTTGCCCAGAATCGAATACGTCCGCTGCTGGGAATTCATCAGTGTCACGGTGACCGACGGCTGCTTGAGAATCGCCGGCGAGAGGATCTGCTTGATCTCCTCTTCCAGTTGCGTCTCGGTCAGTCCCGCCGCCTGGACGACCCCCACCTCCGGGATGGAGAGCTTGCCGCTCTCGGAGACGACGTAATCGTTGATCATCGTGGCGCCTTCCTGGAAAAGCTCGAAGACGGAAATGCGCACCAGATCACCGCCCCGCAACCGGTAGTCCCCCGGTACGGCCAGGATGTCATCCCGGCGCGGCGCCTCGGCGTTCTCCCAGGCGACCGGCGTCTCTTCGGCCACCCCCAGCGAATCCAGGATCACGTTGACCGCCGGCGTCGGACGGAACCGCCCGATCTGCGTGGGGTCCAGCAGCTTGTTGTCGCAGCCGGCAAAGGCCAGACCCAGGCAAGCAATCAGCACCAACGGGCCTGCTCTGCGAATGGTGTTCATAACGCCGGCACTCCTCACGCGCCCCGCCATGGGGCCCCATCTTATGGCTATCACATTGACGGACAACAAGGGCGTCCTTCGATGAGATTTATCGGTTCACCATCCCGCCCGCTTAAGTTTTTGCCGGCCCCAAAAGCCGAATATCCGCACGAAATCCAGCCTTCCCGCCGCCCCGCCGCCCAGGCCCCATCCAGCAAGACGGCCAGTGCCCTATAATTCTACGCTTCTCAGGGCAGCGGGCCGGCGGGACGACACAGCGCAGGGGCGTCACCGGTCCGTATTGCGGCGATCCCAGCACTGAAACGGGCGGTTCCCGTCTTTGCGTGTCATTGAGACCGTCCTGCGTCCGGACCTCAGCGGTCCAAATCCTCGGGGAGATTCAGATAGGCATACTCGCCGTGGAGTTCGTAGGCCTTACGGTCGCGGGCCTTCGCCGCCTCGACCTCGTCGTCGAAGAGCCCCAGATAGAAATACTCCCCCCGGCATCGAATGCTCGCGTGCCATTTGTCGCCATGGCGATGCACGCCCACAAACCGTGACGATCCGCCGCGTGGCCCTCGGTTGGCCTGGTTCTGCTGGTGCGTGCAAATGCGCAGGTTGCAGCGCCGATTGTTCAGGCCGTTGCCATCAATGTGGTCCACGAGCAGGCCCTTGCCCGGCCGCATGATCATCCGATGCATGTACACGATCCTCCCGTCCTTGATACAGGTCGCATAGGTCGTCGGGCCATGCCGCTTGGCGTACCACTTGTACTTGCTGAGTTCCTCGTAGTCGGCCGCGTCGACGGTCGCGAACAGGCCGCGCCCCAGCGGGATACGCCGGACTTCCGTCTCGGACGTGCTGTCCCTTGTCCGGGAGCGGCCCTGCACCCGTCTCGGTCGAGGGCGTTGCCAGCTTTTCGCTTTGAAGTTCCGACACGTATCGATCGGCAGGACCTCGACCAACTCGCCCGGCTCGGACGGGTGGTTCGTACACAACAGCAACCGCGTCACACGCCACCACTTGTCCAGCAGCCGGCGCGAGTTGGGCAGCCGGCACGAGTACGCACACAACTGGCACCGCCCCGCAAACAGGATCGCATAGACCGATTTCCAGCGCTTCCCCCGATACTCCTCCGGCCAGATCGGACTGTCGGCCGGCGGCACCCCCGCCATTCGCCCCCGCCTCGGCCCCTTCAAACCCTTCTCACCCTCAGCACGCTCAATGCCTCGCTTCCGCTTCGCCATCATGCTCCCTTTCGTCCAGCGGGCTCTCACCCCACACGTCAAGACGCTCCGGCGGGCACGCAATGTCGCACCCGGCCACGTTCGGTATATGCTAAACTACCCTAACGGTCAATGTCAAGCTAAAAAGCCAACATCAACCAATTTTATGTACCTGACAAACCCTCATCCCACCAGCCGCAGAGAAACCGAGGGCGGCAGAGAGCCCGCACGAATCCCGCTCCCCAGGAACAGCCCCCCCCTCCCCGACGGCCTGGCGGGGGTCGAATTGTAGTACGCCGGGGTGGTTCACTTGTGGTATAGTGCGGGCCTATCCCCTGCCTGGAGGCCGACGGCATTCAGGAGGCGTGGCAAGAGAGATGATTGAAAGGGAAGATGTGATGAGTAAGGGCGGTTTGGTGCTTGCCTTGGTGTTGGTGCTGGTCGGTGCTACGATTGCGGCTGCCGGTGATGCGCCACAGACGCCGGAGGAGATCGAAACGTGGTGGAGGGCGGGCAAGACGCTGCCTTTGGAGACCAGCAAACACTACCCGTTCGATGCGTTGAAGATCAAAGACGATACGGGCGTTAACGTGCTTGTCGACATGGCGCATAAGTGTGACTTCTTCACGCTCTGGACCCTTGGTGGCCATTTGCACAAGCGCGGTCTTCGCACGGTCGGCAGCCATGCCACGCTCGATACGCTTTTGCAGCCGGGCGCGCCGTGTCGTGTGCGAATTCCGGTGGCGCCGAAGGTTCATCCGTTCGGATGGTGGCCGGCGCCGCAGTTCAATGTCGTACTGACCGAAGGCGGAAGAGGCGATCCGGGTTACCTCCCCGAAGAACGGCAGGCGCTGAAGGACTTTGTCCGCGCCGGGGGCGGGCTCGTTGTTTCCGGTGCACCGGTCAAAGACGCCCAGAGCGCCAGGACGTGGTCGCTCAACCACCTGCTCGCCGAGTATGGCGCCTCGGTCACCGAGGATCGCCAGCGTTACGCCGGGAAGAGCTGGCCTGTCGTGAAGGTGGACAGCCAGTGGGACGTTGTTATCGAGGGCGAGACGGGCGAGTGCATCCATGCCCGGCGCCGGTTCGGCAAGGGTCGCATCGCACTGTTCGCCTCCTCGGGGATGTATCGTTTTGACAAGAAGGACGCCAACGATGTCAAGGCCAAGTGCGACCTCCTGGCCGAGGCGATCAAGTGGGCGGCTGCCGGTAAGCCCCCTGCCGGCGGCGAACCTCGCCTGCCCTGGCCCATGTGGGGCGGTGGCGGCATCTATCAGGAATCCGAGAAGCGTCTGGACGGCATCGTCTGCTATTACAGCAAGAACCAGATTCCGGAACTTATCGAAACAGTCGACAAGGATTTCCCGGCCATCACAGCCGACCTTTTCGCGTGGCTTCCGTCACCCAAGCCAAAAGAGCCCATGTTTCTTGTCCTCTGCAGTGGCGGTGGCGGCGGATGGGCAGTCAATGCGTATCTGCCCAAGGAGGCCTCCACGATTTCCACGAGCGCCGATGGCATTCGCAGTATCTTCGGCCACGAGCAGGCCCACACCATGGCCGGTCCCTGCGCCGCGGCCAACCATCCGTTCGGCGGCAATCAGGGCGAAGAACACGCCGGCTGGTTCCAGGGCAAGATTATCGCCAAGTACAACGGCGCTACCGGCCCGAACCGACGGTGCCATTCGGTCTTCGTCAAGAGATACGACGCAAGTCAGACCGCCCCCGAGGAGATCTTCAAGAAGTCGCATCTGGACAAATGGCGCTCGGGCCACGACCGGATGATGATCTGGTACGTCTGGCAGAAACTCGACGATCGCTATGGGCCCACATGGTATCCGCGCTGGCGCTGGGTGCAGGGCCAACGATGGAAGGACGAGCCCGAACGCAGCCTGACGTGGGAGGAGAGCATCGAGGATATGAGCATTGCCGTGGGTGAGGACCTCTTCCCGTTCTTCGCCAAGACGGGCAAAGAGCTAGATCGCAAGCGGTTCGCCCAAGCCACGTTCATGGGCGAGGCGATCACGCTGCCGACAGCCCCGATCGAACCGACGCCGCCTGGCGATGTCTGTCTGGACGCTATCGGCGACTTCACCAAGCCAATTACGATCGAGTAATCGGATTGAAGTCCATCCTGCAACCTTCTTTGAAGAAATTGCTTCTTCGTGCGTCTTTTATATCAGTGTGCTGGAAGAAGCCGTAATGACGAGTAGAAGGGAGCCTGTCATGAAGCATGTATCCAAATTGCTGGTGGTCGTGGTCACCGTATTCCTTCTGATGGCGCTTGGTGGTTGCTCCGAGAAAGAGGATGAATCGCCGGAGAGTGCTGTCCCTGAACCTAATTCGAGCCCTCAGATATCGTCGGAAGACACTCCAACTCCGCCGGATGAGACTGGCACGGCACCGGTTGAAGCGGGTGACGCCTCGCTGAGTGAAGCGGTGGCCTTATGGAATGCCGGCCGGAAGGACGACGCGACGAAGCGCTTTCTTTCCCTCGATTGGCAAGACGCGTCCACGCTGCGGGAGATGCCCCTCTTGACGATGTCGGAGGAGCAGTTTATGGCCCTTCCAGAGAATGAACGCCAGCGCCATATGCAGGAGACAATGACTCTGCTCGGGCCGATAAGGAAGCTGTTCTTTCACATGGCCTCGGAAGCCGAGCGTCTGGCCGGTTCAGGGAACAGAACCGAAGCGGAACAATACCTTGGGGCCGTGCGGCGGTATGGGAGCAGCCTCTTCGGGGGCGATTACATTGAGATCGTCCGGATGCACGGGAAAGCGGCGATGGGCTATGCAGAGAAGAAGCTATCCGAGTTGAAGTGACACGAAACACGCGCCATTGACGGGTGGCAGCCGGTAGCGACTGTCTTGAGAATCAAGTGGTTTTTGGGTTCCAGGCTTCATTTTTCTTTAGCATGGTGTTCAGGATGGTCAGGAGTTTTCTCATGGCGGCGATGAGGGCGGTCATTTTGGATTTCCCCTTCTTTACGAGTCGTTGATAGAACTGTTGGATGATGGGATTGTGTCGTGCCGCGACGAGGGTTGGCATGA
>Ga0208279_1000276_pt1 | contig 46290 bp, 24 predicted proteins | sample AntAceMetag02UKM_FD_184766 | JGI IMG/M metagenome (GOLD analysis project Ga0208279, IMG submission 184766) | Saline lake microbial communities from Ace Lake, Antarctica - Antarctic Ace Lake Metagenome 02UKM (SPAdes) (version 2) | ecosystem: Environmental > Aquatic > Non-marine Saline and... | reverse complement strand
GTTCGCGATGGTTCTCAGGCTCCCCCCGAGCGTTCCGGTGACCTCCCCAACGCGAACCATGGCGACATAGATCACATCGAAGTAGTCGCGGTACTCGTTCAGAGCGTCGGTGAAGGACTCCCCCGTAACGACGCGATCGCGAATCTCGGTCAGCGCCGTCTTGAAGCGATGGTCGGACGTCTGCAGCGTCAGAACCGATAGGGACTCGGTCAGCTTGATGCCGGAGTTCAGCAACGTGGCCAACTGCTTCGTGAAATCGACGATCTGCGACTTGCTCACGCGATGCAGCGAAGGAAACAGCGCTTTCTTGCTCTCCGAGGCCGTCGAGATTTCCGCAATGGAAGAGGGATGAATACTCCGTACGCGCAACTGCTTGCGCGCGGCGTAGGGAGTCTCGGCGGTAATGGTCCCCTTGACCTTCTTGCCCACTGCGGAGATCGCCGTGTATTGGTATCTTGGCATAAAGAGTTCTGAATATCACAACACCTGAAGTTCTTCAAGGGCCGGCATACATCGGCCCCGAATCGAGCCGCCCGTTCTACGTCACGTCGGCCTGGGTCACGCGCAGGACTTCCGCGACCGTCGTCTGGCCGGCCAGGACCTTGCGGGCCCCATCCATGCGGAGCGTACGCATGCCGGCCTGCAGCGCGTGCCTCTTGATCTGTCCGGCGGTGTCCTGCTTATAAATGAGGTCTTGAATCGTTTCGTTGATCAGCATGACCTCGTAGATCCCCGTCCGCCCGCGATAGCCGGTTTGGAAACATCGCTCGCACCCGGCGCCGACGTAGAACGTGGCATCCTCGTTTTCCTTCAACGTCCCCAGACCCAGGTCCTGAAGTTCCCGCGCCGTCGGCTGCGCCGGCTCCTTGCAATCGGGACAGACCCGGCGGACCAATCGCTGGGCGATGATCGCGATCAAGGACGAGCTGACCAGATAGGGCTCCACCCCAAAATCCAGCAAGCGGCTCACCGCCCCGGCCGCGTCATTGGTGTGGAGCGTGCTGAAGACCAAGTGCCCGGTCAGCGACGACTGGATCGCCATGCGAGCGGTCTCGACATCACGCACCTCACCGACCATGATCACGTCGGGGTCCTGACGCAAGACGTGCCGCAAGGAGGTGGCAAATGTCATCCCCTTCTTGCTGGCAACCTGGATCTGACTGATACCTTCGAGTTGATACTCAATGGGATCTTCGATCGTCAGGACGTTCTTCTCCGCAGAATTGATGCGGTTCAAATAGGCATAAAGGCTCGTGCTCTTTCCGCTACCGGTTGGCCCGGTAACGAAGATCACGCCGTGAGCGCGGTGCAGCAGCGAATCGAGCTGTTCGAGGTCCTCTTTGGCAAGCCCCAACTCCTCCAGGGCATACACACCGGTGCTCTTGTCGAGCAGACGCAACACGCTGCGCTCCCCAAAGTTGGTCGGGACAGTGCTCACACGAAGATCCACCTCACGCTGGCCCAGACGAACGCTGGATCGTCCATCCTGCGGCATCCGGCGCTCGGCGATGTCCATGCCCGCCATGACCTTGATACGAGAGGTGATTAACGGCAGAACATTGCGGTTCAACGTCAGCACATCGTACAGAATGCCGTCGATGCGATAGCGGATCTGGATTTTGGTCTCATAGGGATGCACGTGGATATCACTGGCCCGCAGTTGCAGGGCCCGGAACAGGATATCGTTGACCAGTCGGATCACCGGCGGACGATTGACCACGTCGAGCAGGTCGTCGGAGGCCGAGACCTCATCGACCAACTGCTCCAGATTCTGAGAATCCAGTTCCTCAACGACCTCGTCGATGACGCTGCTTCGCTGCTCGTAGGCCACGTCGATCACAGCGGTAATGGCCGCCCGGGTCGAGAGGGCAGGACGGACAGCCATGCCGGTCATCTTCGAGACGTTGTCCAGCGTGTTCGCGTCCAGAGGCCGTGACAACACGACCGCCAGTTCGCCATCGCCGTTGTTACTATCCTCTGGCGTTACCCCCACCAAAAAATGATGTTGGGCATAGGTGGCCGGTACGGTCTCGATGAACTCCGAAGGAACGGATTTCTCGGAGACCTCCGACAGATACTCCCAGCCCAGAGCCTCGGCGAAGAGCTTCAGAACCACTTCTTCGGTAAAGTAAGGGCAACCCAGAAGGACCTCGTCGAGCCGACCTTGTCCCTCGTGCTCTTCGAGGAACTGCGCCAACTGTTCGGCATCGACCAGTCCTGTCCGAGCTGCTGTTTCTATCAGTAGATTCTTCATAGACTCAATTGCCTGCATTCAGTGGCTGTCTGTGCACCTTACTGGGCGTCGAGAACCCTTTCCGGCTGGACCGGCTTGGCTTTGATGCCCGGCCAACTCTGGTACTCCTGGAACTCCTTCTCGTGCTTCTCAAAGGCCAAACGGTTTCGCTCAGAGAGCTTCTCAAGATCCTCCATCCCCTGGGCGAGCCCTTGCTCAGGTCGGATCACCTCAGCCTTGACGAACACATACAGCTTGCTCTGTCGATCCGAATTGTTCGCACCTCGGAACAGGCCACCCAGAAGCGGCAGGTCACCCAGAATCGGCACCTTCTTGCCACCCTTGCTCTGGTTCAGTTTGAGCAAACCACCGAGAATCACCGTGCTTCCATCGGGGACAGTCACCGCCGTGGCAACTTCGCTCTCGGTTGTATTCGGCGGCGAATCCGCATCCCCACCGGAGAGGAAGTCGGAACGAATCAACGAGATATCCAGGCGAAGCAGATCTCCCTCACTGATGTGAGGCGTGATCTCCAGCGTGATGCCGGCCGTGTAGGGCGTGAAGTCCGAAGCCGTCGTAATCAGGGTCGCCTCCTGGCCGGCGCCGCCCGAACTGACGGGGATCGAAGAGGTCGTCTCCACGTAGGTAGTGTCGGTCGTCTTGATCGTACCCAGTTCGTTGTCAACGACCAGGATCTTGGGCTTGGCCAGGACGCGTCCGTAGTTCTTGGATTTCATCGCCGTCAACAATGCATTGACATGCTTGTCCCCGTAGAACGCCTTGAACTGATCCCCATCCCACTGCATATCGGCGAACTGGCTTCGATCGCTGCTGTTCAGCTTGCCGAGGATCGAATCTGACGTAATGCCCGCGGCACCCGCGGCGCCCGCCTGGATCACGTTCGTCAAACCCGAGGTAGAAGCCAAGTCCGGAATACTGTGAATGAGATTCAGATCGTAGGTGAATTCGTCCGTCTTGGTGACCTCAACCAGGGTCACATCGATGAGAACCTGCGGTCGGCGCTTGTCCAGTTGCGTGATCAGGCTTGAGATCCACTCCTGGTGCTTCTTGTTGGCGTGAACGATCAGTGAATACGTATTCGGATCCGGGACGATGGTGATGTCATCTTCCTTCTTCTTGATCTCGGTCTGGATCTTACCCTCTTTGTCCTCGTTCTGCGTCGTCTCCTGAATCAGGCTCTGAAGCACGGTCGCCAGATGTTCGGGAGAGGAGTTCTCGAGAGGATAGATCCTGTACGGGATCTCCCCTTCGAGGGTCTCACTATCGACGTAACCGATGATCGTCTCGATTTGAGTATGCTGTTCCGGCGTCGCATTGACCAGCAGCGAGTTGGTGGATTCGACGACCACGACCTGTGGTTCCTCAATCGGGCCCTCTTCCGAGATCTCACCGCTGCCGGTCGCCGCGGCCACGGCCGCCGCGGCCGCCCGGGCCCTGTCCGCCGCCGACCCACTGGTGGAAGTCCTGGGCCCACCGGTGATCCGCGTCGAAGCATTCGTCTCCGGAATTCGACTGATGACGCCCAACTCCTGCAGCTTCTTGCTGACCTCCTCGGCATCCACATGCTCGATGCGATAGAGCTTCATCGATCGAAGATCCTGCTGCTCCACATCCAGGGCGTCGATCAAGCTGTCAACCACCTCCAACTGCTCTTCGACTCCGATCATCAGGATGCGGTTGGTTCTCTCGTCGGCATCCAGATACACACCAGGCTTGGTCGTCTCCTCCTTCGGCTTGGCCGCCGTCTGCCGGGCCCGCGTGGCCGCGGTCGCGCGGATGCGGACCAGGCGCTGTCGGAAGGCCGCTTCGGACTCGCCGGGGAGCTTCCTGGTTTGTGTCGTGGAGGGAGTGCTCGTGCCGGAACCAACCGTCACGGTGACGCTTTCGAGCTGCTCGGCCAAAGCCTTGACCTTTTCCCCAAGATTCTTCGCCATCGTGTAGCGTAGTTGACGGTATCTGAACTTACGCGGCTCGCCCGCCTTGTCCACCATTTCCAGCAACTGCTCGATGCGCGCCAAGCGGTGGGCATAAGCGGTCACGATCAACGTGGCGCTCTCGGCGATAGGCGTGACACCCACGGAGAGTTTCATGCTCTCCAGCAGATTCTGCGCACTGGCCGTGTCGATGTGCTCGAGTTCGAATACCCGGGTCACAATGACATCACCGGCCTCCGCCACGGGTTCGCCGGGACCGACAAACGGCGCGTCCCCCTCCATCGCCTTGGCAAGTGGCAAGATTGTCACGATATTTCCCTTGTGTCGCGTCATAACCAAATTCTGAAATTTCAGTACGGACTCCAGAAGAAGATACAGGTCCTTAACCTTCATCGACCCACGGAGGTCGCCATTTAACTTCAATGTCACCTCACCGGTAATCTCTTTCGGATCGTAGACGTAGTCGAGGTGCATATACTTGCCGACCAGGTCCAATAACTGAATGACCGGCAGCTTCTCCGGGAGGGCCAGATCGACGATACGGTCGCCATTGAGCAACTCGGCCGGTTCATAGGGCGCCTCACTGGGCGCGAGTTCGCCGACCCCATTCGAGGCGTCGGGCTTCACACGATCCGCTGTAGACGCCGCACCGGACAGTTCGGCAGCGGTCCGCTCAGGAGAGATTCCCTGAGAACCCTTCATTCCGGCCGCTGGAGGAACGACCTTGCCTTGCGACTGGCCCGGGACCACCTGTCCCGGCAAAAGGGTGGCGCTTTCGTCCGATTTGTTGCGGCCGGCGAGATGACCCAGCAGCGGCGAGACCGGAGCCTTTGTATCGGCCTGCGTCAAGGCGAGATCCAACGCCAGCGGCGTGCGTTCGATTTCCAAGGGACGGGGAGCCAGGACCCCCAGGTCCATGGCAGCCAGACCCGGCGTCGCTCGTTCCGCAGCCCGCCGCCGCATTTCCAGGAGTATCTTCTGCATTTCGTCCGGCAACGTGATCTTGTCCGCGTTGGCCTGGTGATTTCCAACATCAGACGACGGGGGCGCTGCGACTGTCACAGCTTCGCCGACCGTCCCAACAGGTGCAGGCTTGGGTTGCGCCGGCCGCTGCGCCAAAATCTCGGGGCCCAGCTCAACGGCCAATGCAATATCTTGAAGCTGGAAAATCGGGGCGACAGCCCAAACGGCCCCATCATGGACATCAATAATAGCCTTGGCCTTGCCGGCTCCCTGGGGTGGATGGGCGAAGGTCCCAATACAGATATTGCCCAAGGCCCGGGCAATCCGATCGTTGGAAGGCAGCGTCCCCAACGCCGATGCAGGGGCAAGTTGCTTGATGGCGTACTCCTCGGACGCGTCCACCAGAGACAGCAGGGCGACCGCTTTCTGCAGGTCCTCCGGCATCGCCGTCACCAGAAGCGCGTTGGCGCCCGGCATTCTCGATACGGTTCCCAAATGAAGTTTGGACAAGAAGTCCTTGCCACACTCGGGCGTAATGTGAGTTACGTCGATGAAGCTGTGCTTCGCCGTACCCTGGCCAGCCGCCAACAAGGACCCATTGCACAACAAGCAGAGCCCAAGGAGAACCACAAACAATGCCTGACGTCGCCTCTTACTAAAGAAATGCCGTTCCGTCATCATTCATTACCCCGTATCAAAAACACCCATCTCCAAGCTACTTCTAAGACAACAGAGTCCCGCATTCCGCCATGCCAGGACTCAAACAACCGCGTGGTCCGACAAGTTCCGAGCCTGCCGGCAGATGCGCGGCCGTATCCACACAAAGAACACGCGCCCACCCGCCAAGCGAGTGTAGGCCCGTATCTATTGAGACAACGCTGAAGACCAGAAGTTCCCACTTCGCCCACAAAAAACCGGTCTTTCAGTGTTGATATTGGTTAAAATATGGCGCACGGATCGAGAGCACTTTCCGCTCAACCGTGGGACGTGCGAGATTTCGACCAACTGGACCCGCTTGGTCTTATAATCATGGCCGTAACTGACTGCAACATGACCAACCAGAGATCCGAGGGATGACGTGGTGATCCCGGACCACCGTCGAGGTGGCCCGGGAAATATTGAGAAGGTCAGTTTTTTGACCTAGTGCGGTATGGTCAGTTTCCGAGGGAGACTGCTGCGTTTATCGGCCGGTGCGGCCTTCTGAGCTTCGTTCAGTTCCCTGCCGAGGTCTTCCACCTTCTTGGTATCCTCAGCCTCTCCGCGCGAAGACCTGAGATCAGACATCAGTCTCTTCATCATGGCAGCCCGCTCTTCAGCCGACACACCGGAATTCGGTTTGTTCGACGCCTTCAACCGAGTGACGAGTTCTTCCATAGCCTTCCGCTCCTCCGGGGCCATACGGCTGTCCGGCTGGGCGGCGCGTCGGCCCGCATTCCAGGGGCGCGGCACAGGAGGGCCGGTGATGCGACCGCTGGCTGCTTTGGGGGCCGGCCCCTTGGGAGCCTTCGGCTGTACGCGGACCGTAGAAGCACTGGATGCTTCCAGAAGACTGGCCGTCTCCGGCGTCGGGTCGACCGCCATCTCCGTATCCTGGCGTCCATCCCAATAGAGGATCGAGCCGTGCTTGATCTCCTTGACAACCAGATGGCCGACTTCGTCACCTTTGCGAACCCATTGGTGAGTATCGTCCTGGAGACGGATATAGGCGAAGCAACTCTCCGGATTGGAAGCCGAATAGCTCGTCCCCACCAGGTTGAACTTGGCGGACGATCCGGGTGGTTTGATGACCGGCGTCCGTGACCTGCCCTGCCCCACCGGCTTGGGTCGGGGCGCGTCAGGCTTGGCGGGATTGATGATCCCAGCAAGCACTTCGGCCTCCTTGACCAGAAGCGGAGTCGCATCCTTTCGTATTTTGTTCTGTTCACCCTGATTCTCTCGAAACCGTTCGACAACACCAGGGGCCTTGAGGATACGGTCAACCTCCTCATCACCTCCCACGGCGTATTTCATCAGGAGTTTCGGGACCAAGGTTCGCGGGCCGACAACCAGAGCCAGTAAGATACCGGCCACGATCACGGCCACCACACTCGTTATGCGCAGCGTATTTACCATAAGCCTTTCTACCTTCCTATACGTGTTTTGACAGCGAAGGTGGCTTATGGTTCCCGCCAGTGCTTGATTTTCTGCAGATATTCGCTTTCGTGGCCGGCGTACCCGCTGCTGTGCTCGGGCGTATGGCAGTCCAGACAGGTCATTTTCGGCGCAGTCGTCGCGGTCTTCCCCCACGTTCGGACGTGCTCGGAGCCCGGGCCATGACAGTTCTCGCAGCCAACGTTCTTCAGATCGGGAGTCTTCTGAGCCGTGACGAAGCCACTGTCGCGGTCCATGCCCACCACATGACAGATCACGCATTCGGGATCATGGTCCGAACCGACCTTCACAAGGGTAGCAAAGGCGTCCGCGTGGGTTTTCTTACTCCATCGGACATGCTCGTACTCATGACATGAAGCACAATTCTGCGAGCCCACGTAGCGCAGGCCCTCCGGCAGGGGAATGCGGGGAAAGGCCTCCAGCAGACGAGTATCCTTCACGATCTGCTGATATTGCCGGTACAGCCGCTTGAGAGCTTCATCTTCAGGCAGAGCCTCTGCAACCGGAACGTCCTCCAACTGCCAGAGAAGTCGGTTGGCCGACTCTGAGAAATCCACCTGAAGACGACCAATATGGCGTCCAAAGCGTCCAACCGTGAAGACAAGAGGCTCGGCGCCCGGCTCACTAAGCACCTGGGGTTCGTCCGAATCGGCCTGGCAAACCACACAATCGGCCCCCGATCCCTCGGCCCACTTACCCCGGGACTGAGGATCGCAATTCTGCAGGATCAGGATATTGAGATTCGAATCACGCGACCGACCACTGAAGAACTCTGCCGCCAGCGACGCCGAGTCGTTCCGGGCATCAAATGCAGCAACACTGACGGTGATCTGGCGCCCTCTGATTGCAAACTTCTTGCTGAAACTTCGAGCTCTCCAGTCTGAAGTCCTTCTCCATTCGGCACTTATAAGCGTGACACCATCGTCCTGACCCGTCAGTAGCCCGAGATTTCGGGCCATCTCGACATCCGGCGCAGTCAGGTGCGCCGCATCGTAGCCGAGCAGCCGAAATGCCTCGAAAAGAATGCGAAACTTGATCAGATCCTGCTCTTGAGCCCCCTGAACCAATGCCCCCGTGTCAATGACCATTCGATTGCTCGCCGGCACGCGATCGAAGACGGCGCGGCGTTTCGAGAGTCCGCCAAGCTGCCCGCCGGAACAACCACAGGGCTTCAGGGCGCCGAGTTCGCTGCCGGTGAAGAACACGACGATCCCGTCAGTGGCCTGAACGGGCTGCGCACCGCGATCCATTACCGTTTCCGAAGGACAGGACAGACCGGCAACCATAGCGCAAACGCTTACCAAGAAGGGGATTATGCTAGCTTGTCGGCCCAACCTTGCTCCTCAATAGAACACACGATTCCACACGAGCGATCATTCTCCCTGATAGAAACCTCGGCACTGAATGGACAACGTCTCGCCGCCCTTGATCTTTACTTCCAGGACATCGGATAGCACAGCGCGATTACCCTCAACTGGCGGCGGAGTCAGTTCGATTCTCAACTGATAGCGTTTTTCCACCTTCTTCTTATCGATGAGCTTGACCGTGCCCTTTTGCGAGGAGACCGACTCGATCTCAAAATCCTCCTGGTAGTTGCTCAGTATCCAGAGTTCCCGCTGCATCGGCTGGCCCGCCTTCAGATTGAACAACATGATTTGCGGCGGAGAAACCGTGAATTCGGCCAGCACGTCATAAAGAATGCGGACATTCTTGCACTCGGGGTGTGTCAGATCGATGCTGATCTGCCCTCTGAGATTCTTGGGGAGCTTCTCCATGTTGGCTTTGGGCTTCAGCACGAACTTGGTCGCTTTCGTGGCGGGATCGAATTCGGCCGTGATGGCGTTGGCGGTCGCTCTGAACCCCTTTATGGAGAATGGTTTACCATCGAGACTGGTCAAGGTAATGTCCTTGGCGCCCGCGTTCTCCTGCTTGAGAAAGAGCTTCAGGCTAGTGGGCGTATGGTCCACGCGACGCACAATCGTGGCCTGGATGGTGAGCGTCACAACGCCCTGTAAAGGATCGTTGGACTGAATGTAGATCTTACGTCTCATCGAACCGGGCTGCATGCCGGCCCGGTAGTCAAGCTCCAGAACGCCGCTCTGGCCCGGACCGTATTCCTGACCGGCCTTGACCCCTCTGGCGACCACGCCGCAGCAGACTCGGACCTGGGTGATCTTCAGCGACGCCGTTCCCTCATTTGTCAGCTTGAACTGGGCGGTCTGAGCGGTTCCCGGACCGATCTGACCGAAGTCGTGAACGACCTTCTCGAGTGTTATCTTGGGCGCCTTGACCACCGGCAGCACCGGAGCCTGAACGGTCTGTTCAGCAGTCGAGGCACTCTCCTGCCCGGATTCCTCAGGCTTGGCCAGTTCGGTCGAGACCGCGATTTTCTCAGGCTCCTGCTGCGTTTCAGGCCCCCTGACAGTCGAAGCCTCGTCCTGACAGCCCGACTGGAGAACCAGGAGCCCAACGGCCAGAAGCAAAAGCCGTGCGACGCGTGAGATATGCGATTTCTCTTGGATAGCTGCTCGTTTCGCCCCGTAGTTCTCGGCCATATCGTCTACTCCTATTATTCACAGAACCTTCGAATCCATTGACAGGTAGTATTCTAGCTTCCCGGGACCCGCCGGGCAAGCAAGTCCCCGAGCCCTTAATATCGGCTTGCCGACCGCAATAAACGAAAAAATTCTGTTGAAAGTCGGCGGGCGGTTGGTAGAATAGCGGGTTTAAGACGTATTCGGGAGTTAGAGTCATGAAGAAGGGCATACATCCAAAATACAATAAGGTCGTCGTTCATTGCGGCTGCGGCAGCACGTTCGAGACGTGTAGCACCGCGAGCGATATCCATGCGGAAATCTGCTCGATGTGCCACCCGTTCTACACGGGCAAGCAGAAGTTTGTCGATACCGCCGGCCGAATCGAGCGATTCCAGAAGAAGTATGGGACCTCGTATATCAAAAAGGCCCAGGGAAAACCCCAGCAATAGCTGTGCGCGTCACATGTCAACAAACTCCTATTCCAGCCCCGGCCGGATAGGGGTTTTTTGCTGTCCTCGCGTGCCGTGGTTGCGCGGGGGTGATCGCGGCGGTCTCAACCAGGCTCACCCCTTGCTCCGAACGACTTATGAGCCAGACACAAGACAGCGTCCTGACCAAGCTCGACGAGATCGACGCCCGGTATAGCGAGATTGACGCAAAGATCTCCGACCCGGCCATCGCCCAGGATCCAACCAAGTTCATCGCCCTGTCCAAAGAGCAGGGCAAGATCCGGTCGATGGTCTCGAAGTACCGCGAGTACAAGAAGGCGGCCGCCGGGATTGAAGACGCCCGGCAAATGCTTGACGACAAGACCGTGGAGGCGGATTTCCGGGTCCTGGCGGAAGAGGAAATCGAGCAACTGACGGCCAGGCAAGAGCAACTGCTCCAAGAGATGCAGAATACGCTGGTCATGGCCGATGACATGCACGTCGACGCGGTCATCATCGAGATTCGTGCCGGGACGGGAGGCGAAGAAGCCGCCCTCTTCGCCAGGGATCTTTACGGGATGTACACGCGTTACGCCGAGAGCCACCGATGGAAAGTCGAGCAACTCGATTTCAGCGCCTCAGATATGGGCGGTTTCCGCGAGGTCATTTTTGGCATCAAGGGGTCAGGCGTCTGGGCCGAGCTGGGATACGAAGGCGGTGGACACCGGGTCCAGCGGGTCCCCGAGACGGAATCGCAAGGTCGAATTCATACCTCCGCGGCCACCGTTGCGGTCCTTCCCGAACCGGAGGAAGTGGATATCGAGATCGCCCCGGATGACGTTGTCGAGCACGTGTGCCGATCGAGTGGTCCCGGCGGGCAGAATGTCAACAAGGTCAGCAGCGCCATTCGACTCGAACACATCCCGACCGGCATCACCGTCAGCATGCAGGACGAGAAGAGCCAGCACAAGAACCGGGCCAAGGCCTGGCGCGTGTTGCGCAGCCGGCTCTACGAACTCCACGAGAACCAGCGCCGAGCCGAGCGGGATTCCCAGCGTAAGAGCATGATCGGTTCGGGAGACCGTTCGCAAAAAGTCAGAACGTACAACTTCCCGCAGAACCGTGTCACGGACCATAGAATCAATCTCTCGCTGTACAACCTGGACAAGATCCTCAGCGGGGACATGGGTGAAGTGATCGCCGGCCTTAGAGAATATGATCTGCAACAACGGCTGCTAAACCTCTGAACCCCTTGTCGCCGTCACTCGCCCGGTAGCGCAGCAGCATTCGGTGGACACATATGATAATCGTCGTCACAGGTATGGTCGGTCTTGACAAGAAGAGCTACCTGGAGAAGGTCGCTCAACTTGCCACACAAGACGGCAACGAGACTCTGCTGTGCAACGTAGGCGATATGATGTACGCCGAGGCGCCGGACATTCCACCGGGCAAGATCCTGGACATCCCCCTGAAGCGGCTGCACTCCCTGCGTCGCAGCGTGTTCAAGGATATCATCAGCAAAGCCAGGCAGGCGCCGAACCTTATCGTCAACACACACGCAACCTTTCGCTGGCGCCATGGTCTCTTCCCGGCGGTTGATTTCGACCAGATGCGCCAATTGAACGCCGATATGTACGTTTGTCTGATCGACGGAGTCGCCACCGTACACCAGCGACTCCTCGAGCACAAGGCCGTTGAGCACAGCCTCAAGGACCTGATCGTCTGGCGGGAAGAGGAAATCATCGGCACCGAGATGCTCTGTAAGGGCATCGACGATACGATGCCCTTCTACTGCCTGGCCCGTGGGGTTGACCAGGACACGGCCCAGACGTTTTATCGCCTTGCGTTCGAGAAACGCGCCCCAAAGGCCTATCTGAGTTTTCCCATGACCGCGGTGGCTGAGGTGAAAGCCGTTCTGGCCGAGATTCACCAATTCCGCTCCCAGATGAAACAGCAGTTCGTCTGTTTCGACCCGGGCGATCTCGAAGAAGCCTATCTTCCCGTGCGAGCGGATGAGGCCCAAAAGGCGGGACTCGATCGAATCCAGGTAACCGCGTCCAGCCGGACGATCGAGTTGGATGTCAACGAAGTCCAGCAGATCGAACGCGATATCAACAGCCAGATCTATGCCCGGGACTTCCTGCTCATCGACCAGGCGGACATGATCATCAGCTTCATCCCCGCGATGCCCGATGGGCGCGCCGCTATCTCCAGCGGCGTCGAACGCGAGCTTCAGCACGCCCATGAAGCCGGCAAAGAGGTCTACGTCATCTGGACGGCCCAGCAAAACCCCTCCGTGTTTATCACGCAAACCGCCAATAGCGTTTTCCGCAACGTCCAGGACGCCGTCGCGTTCTTCGCCGAACGGTACCCTCCCGCGAACAGTTCGGCTTCCCTCTAGCCGCTCTGGCCCACCACCGGGCTGCGGATCGCACGAGAAGGAGAATGCACCGTAGGCTTGAATCTCACGCCCATCCCCTTTACGATGACCTTGCCAGTTCGCAGCGTTAAGGCATACAACACCACGGAGCAAGCGACCATGGACTCAGAAACGCACACTCCAGCGGGACAGGTGAGCATCTCCGCTGTGGAGATGGCGAAACGTATCGACCACACGTTGCTCAAGCCCGAGGCAAAGCGCGTGCAAGTCCTGGCGCTGTGCGACGAGGCGCAGACCCACGGCTTCGGCGCCGTCTGCGTGAATGGACGTTGGGTCCCATTGGCCGCGGACAAACTGCACGGCAGCGGCATCAAAGTCGTCGCAGTCGTTGGCTTCCCGCTCGGCGCCGAGACCACGAAGATCAAAGTCGCCCAAGCCAAAGAGGCGGTACGCGCCGGCGCCGACGAAATCGACATGGTAGCCGACTTGGCGGCCATCTTCGAGGACGATGGTCGCTACCTGTTGCGTCAGTTGCAGGCCGTGCTGAGTGTGTGCCGGTCTATGCGACCTCCCGTTCTGCTCAAGGTCATGATCGAATCGGCCTCGCTGACCACCGAACAAAAGACCTTCGCATATCGGGCCGCTGAACAAGTGGGAGTAGATTTCATTAGTACGGGTACGGGACTGACCCCGGCCGGCGGCACACCGGCTGACGACGTTGCCCTCATTAGGGAAGCAGCACCACACCGTAAGGTCAAAGCCGCCGGTATTCAAACGGCGACGCAGGCTGTCGCCCTGCTCCAGGCTGGAGCGAATCGCATCGGCACATCCTGCGGCATACAAATCGTGGACGAACTCAAGGGAGCGTGAAGCCATGGAGAGGGAACGGTTTGTCAGTGAGCCAGTCCAACCGACCGAGGGCACGTTCGATCCGACGGCAATGACCCGAGGCGAACCGGGGCTCCCGCGTCAGTTTACATGGAGAGACGAAGAATACACCGTCGCCGACGTGCTCGAGGCATGGAAAGAGGACGGACCCTGCAAGAGCGGCAGTTCCGAGATGTACCTGCGCAAGCACTGGTTTCGTGTTGCCACCGAACAGGGGGTGGAAATGACTCTCTACTTCCAGCGACAGCCACGATCGAAACGCCAGGGCAAAACACGGTGGTGGCTCTACACGGTCAAATGACGTCACAACGGATCCAGTAGAAAACCATGGCCGAAGGTGGAATCGAAACGAACGCTGCCAGCATCTCCTGCCAACTGCACGGCCGGGCAATCGCTGCCTCCGTCCCTCTGGATGCCCTCAGCGCCGTGTTCGCAGAGCTGAGATCACCGTCGATCCTGGGAGGCAATGCCGCGGCCGCAAAGACCGGAGGATTCAGCTATTGGGCAGCAGAACCCAGGGAAGTGTTCGAGTTCACCGCGGACCAGCAGGACCCCTTCCCTCAACTGGAGGGACTCCTGAGCCGATACGCCATTGAAGGGAGCGCGCCGCGCCAATTACCGAAGGGTCTCCTCTGCGGCGGCTGGATCGGATACTTCAGTTACGAATTGGGCCGGTATGTTGAGCGATTGCCCCAGACCACGGCTGATGACCTGGCGATTCCCTTGATCCGGCTCTGTTTCTACGATCGCCTGATCGCCTATGACCACCAGAGCGAAACGTTCTGGGCGACCGCTCTGGAACTACCGGATGACATCGAATCCCCGGGGGAGAAGATCGCCCGCCTGGAGCGGTTGTTGAAGGCATCGAAAGATCTCCCTGTTGTCACGCCCCGCTCGGCCGATGTCGAAGACATCGACCTTCCAACCATCCAGAGCAATATAACGCAGAGCCAATACCTGCAGGCCGTCGAACGGATAAAGGACTACATTCGGGATGGGGACGTCTACCAAGTCAACTTCTCTCAGCGGTTCGACCGCCCTTTCACTGGGCGGCCTGTCTACCTCTTTCACTGGCAGAATCATTACAATCCCAGCCCTTACGCTGCCTATATCGACGCCGGTGATTATCAGATCGTCAGCGCCTCGCCTGAAATGTTTGTCACCAGCAGCAACGGTCTGATTCGGACCCAGCCCATCAAGGGAACGCGACGGCGCATCCGCGAGAACGATCGGCACAGCGAAGAAGCGAACCGCCGTAGGCGAGAGGATCTGTGGACCAGTGAGAAGGAGCGCGCCGAGCTGAATATGATTATCGACCTGGAGCGCAACGACCTCGCCAGGATATGCCAGCCAGGTACGCGGCACGTCACTCAACCACGAACGATCGAGTCCTTTCCAACTGTTTTTCACGCCCTGGCCACCGTGGGCGGGCAACTGCGCCACAATGTTCGGTTCACCGACATATTCAGAGCCGTCTTCCCGGGCGGGTCCATCACTGGCGCACCGAAGATTCGAGCGATGGAGATCATTGATGAACTCGAACCAACGGCGCGCGGCGTCTATACGGGCAGTATCGGTTTTATCGGCCTTGACGGGACTGTCTGCTTGAACATTGCCATACGAACGGTTATCATCGCGACCCACAAGGCCTTCGTGCAGACCGGAGGGGGCATCGTCGCCGATTCGGACCCGAAGGCCGAGTGGGAGGAGACGATCACCAAGGCAAGGGCCCTTCTTGCCGGGATCGAAGCGGTGCAGGAGCCATGATTCGAAAGCAGTTGAGTCCACGAAGTAGGATAGTATGCCTGACAAAGTATTTCTGAACGACGGGCTGGTCGATGCCGAGCAGGCCCATATTCCCGTCAGCGACAGCGGTTTTCTCTACGGCGCCGGGCTCTTTGAGACGATGCGCAGCCGTAACGGCATTGTGTTTCGTCTGGAGGACCATCTGGACAGATTGTTCCAGAGCGCCGCGAAACTCGCGATCAATCACGACTACGATAAGAACTACCTGACCGAGGCCGTCGAGAGCGTGCTCGGCGCCAACTACCTGACCGAGGCCCGCCTTCGACTAACGCTGACCAACGGGCCCATCGGCCAGACGACCGAACAGTCCAAACCCACGCTGTTGATCACGGCCGGGCCACTACAGCTCTATCCGAGCGAGTATTATCAGACCGGTGTAATGGTGGTGCTCTGCCCGTTTCGACAGAACACCACTGAACCCATCTGCGGCCATAAAACAACGAACTACTACCCACGACTGCTGGCCCTGACGCTGGCCCGTCAGAAGGAAGCGGCCGAAGCACTGTGGTTCACAAACGACAACCGACTGGCCGAAGGGTGCGTCAGCAATGTATTTCTGGTCAAGGACGCCGTGCTTCAGACCCCGGCTCTCGAAACGCCCGTGCTGCCGGGCGTGGCGCGAAAGGCCGTTTGCCGGATTGCCCAGGACGAATCCATTGAACTGGTGGAGAAGGACCTCCAGATCTCCGATGTCCTGGAGGCCGATGAGATCTTCTTGACCAACGTCGTGATGGAGGTCCTGCCCGTAGTCAACATCGAAAAGCACCCCGTCGGCGAAGGCAAGGTCGGCCCGGTGACGCAAAAGCTGCGCGACAAGTTCCTCGAGACAATCGAAGAAGAATGCCGGAGCCCCGCATGAAGGTCAAGGACATCGCCCCCATCATCGAGGAGATCGCTCCGCTCGGCTTGGCCCAGGACTGGGACAATGTAGGGCTGCTGGTAGGCGATCCCGAGCGCCCGATCAAAAACGTACTGCTGACCATCGACGTGACGAAGGCTGTCATCGCCGAGGCCAGACGACTCAAGACGGACCTAATCGTCAGCTACCACCCTGTCATCTGGGACGGCCTCAAGCAGGTCCGTGCTGACGGCCCAAGTCGCGCGGTCTACGAACTGATCCGTTCGGATATTGCCGTCTTCTCGATTCACACCGCCCTGGATGTGGTCAACGGAGGCGTCAATGACGGTCTGGCGGACATGCTCGGGATTCAGGAACCCAAACCTCTGGGCGATTACGTCGAGTACGCCCCTCAGGAGAACTACAAGGTCGTGGTCTTCGTGCCCGTCGAAGCATTGAAGCGGGTCACCAACGCCATGTTCAAAGCGGGCGCCGGCGCGATCGGCAATTACCGCGATTGCGGGTTCCACACCGATGGAACCGGGACCTTTCTGCCGATGGCCGGCGCCAAACCCGCCATTGGGAAGCGAGGCAAATCTGAAGCCGTTCACGAGATGCGATTCGAGACCATTGTCCCGGCCGAGAAGCTGGACGCCGTCGTAGCGGCAATGAAGAACGCCCATCCGTACGAAATGCCCGCATTTGACATTCTCAAGCTTTTCGGTTATGGAAACACGTTTGGACTGGGCCGCATCGGCCGGCTGGGGACCCCCGAGAAGGTCGACCAGTTGGTCGAGCGTATTAAGCAACAGACCGGCGCCAAGGCCGTGGGCCTGGTGGGCGACCCGAAGCGATTGGTCAGGACGGCCGCTGTTTGCGCCGGCACCTGTGGCAAGATTGTGAACATCGTCATCGCCGCCGGGGCCGACTTGTATCTGACCGGCGAAATGAAGCACCATGAGGCGCTGGCCGCCCAGGAGGCGGGGCTGACCTGTCTCTGCCTGAGTCACACGGTGTCCGAGCGATTTGTACTGAAGAAAGTGGCCAAAGAACTGAAGAAACGGATGAAACTGGTGACGGTCAGGATCAGTAAGAAGGACACTGACCCCTTCACATGGAAGAGCATATGACGCAAGAACCCAGGGAAACATCGACCGACGAGCCACAAGTGACACTCAAAGAGACGGACGAGGCCGTAGAGCAGGAATCGGCGACCGCCGGCGAAGTCGCGGATCATAATCCGAACGAAACGGATGACCAGGACCAGGTCTCCACGGAAGATTTGACCGAGCCGTTCGAGGAGGACCCGGACCCAGCCGATCAGGGGAACGACGACCTGCTTCACGAGGAGCAGACCGCCCCTGAGGGTGAGGCGTGCGAGGAACAGAAACCGGACGAGACGACAGATGACAAGGTCGAAGACGACGCGTCGGAGACAAACAATCTGCCGGAAGAGAGCGAAGCAGAGTCCGAGGTAGTGGACGAGGGAGAACTCGAGCAGGAAGAAGACGCGGTCGAGGAGGACAGCGCCACAGAAAGCGATGAGGTAGCGAACGACTCCGAGGAAGAACAGGGCGATGGGGGTGACGGCGCCGAGGCGCCGTCAAATGATGAGCCAGACGAGGAAACCGACGAGCAGACCCCGACGATCGAATCGGTCGTCGAGGCCATCCTGTTCGCTACCGATGAACCCCTGACGGACGGCCGCCTGGCCAACATCGTGGAGACTACGGCCGGGCAGGTGCGCAAGTGCATCCAGACCCTCAACGAGAAATACGAAAAGAACCATAACGCCTTTCGGATCGAACAGATTGCCGGCGGTCACCAGATGCTGACGCTGAGCATCTATGATTCCTGGCTGCGCAAGATGCTCAAGGCGCGCAGCGACAACAAACTCAGCCCAGCCGCCATGGAGACCCTTGCGATCATCGCCTACAAGCAACCGGTCATCCGCGTGGATATCGAGGCGATCCGAGGCGTCGCCGTCGGCGAGGTGATCCGCAGCCTCATGTACAAGGGGCTGGTCAAGATCGTTGGCCGCGCCGAAATCCTCGGCCGCCCCATGCTCTACGGCACAACCAAGAAGTTCCTCGAGGTCTTCGGCCTCCACTCCCTCAAAGACCTGCCCAAGGCCGAAGAACTCAAGAAGCCGGACTAACACATCAGACTCTGAGCCATCACTTCCAGGGCAAGGGCGCGTCCGGAGCGACCGCGTAGTCAGGTCGAGGGTACTCTGAATCGAACACGTACAGATCTTCCGTCTTCTCGATCACGACGGGTGTCTCATCGATGCGTCCGTCGGTTCCGATGACGTCGGCCAGGGACAACGCCAGGTGCTTGGCGAGAAACTTGTAGGTTCCGATCCGCTTGGACCAGCCGTAGTCATGCCCCTCATCGGGAAGGTGCCAATACTCCACTTGCGCCTCGGCGCCGAACAAACGGTAGACGTTGCGAATGTAGGGGTATTCGACCTGCGGGACATTCTTCGTCCAGTCTTTGCCGTCAGAAATGATCAACTGGGGTCGGGGCGCCGCCGCAGCAGCAATATCCGTGTTGTTCGTCTCGTGACTCTTGCTCTTGTGGATCGGCATGCCGCTTTCGCAGACGCAACCGCCAAAGAAGTGAGCCGAGACCATCACCGCCGGAACTGAGACCGCGATGCGATCATCCACGGCGGTCAGCAAAAACGTCTGCGTTCCCCCGCCGGAGGCGCCAGTAATGGCGATTCGCCTCGAATCCACGTCTGCCCGGGACGAAAGGAAATCCAGCAGTCGAATGCTATTCCAGAGTTGCAGTTTCAAGGCGTCCGGCCGGCGATGCTCCCAGCCGGCGTTTTTCCAATCGCCATAGCCCACCATATCGTAGGACAACACCAGAGCACCCATACGAGCCAGTGTCGCGCAGCGTTTCTGCATGTCCGGTCGGAACCGCCCGTAGTCGTCCGGATTGCCCCAATGCCCGTGCGGGCACAGCACGGCGGGCAGCGGCCCACTGGCCCCGGTCGGCTTATACAGACTGCCAGTGACAAAGACGCCGGGCAGGCTCTCAATCGCCACATTCTCAACCGTATAGCCTTCATATGACCGCAGGCTATGAACGATCGGCTTGAGCGGACATTTCTTCGGCATAGGCGTCAGCCCCGCGCCGCGCAGGATACCTTCCCGAATCGTGCGCGCCCGGTCTCGCCACTCCGACTGGGTCGAATAGGTCTCCGTAAATCGCGCCAACTGCTCTTTGGCCTCCTCCTCCGTCTGGTAGTTGCCCACACAGAGTTCTGGCTCGTCATTCGTCGCCCCTCCCACTGTGGGTCCCACCAACGTGACACTGAGCAGTCCGACGAGGACAGTCAAGGAGACGGCAAAACGATTCGATGTTATCCGCATAGTGCACCTCAAGAAAACAGGAACGGTGGAAAAGAACTACCAGCTCTTTAGTGGCTTGACCTCTACGCTTTGGACTACGTTCCCATCCTTCCAAACAGGCGAAAGAAGGATGGAGATTCGAGCGTCGCCGCTGGCCTTAGGCAACCGAACGACCAGACGTCTGACACCTTTGTTTGTCTTTTGGGGCGGCTCCTGCTCGGCCGAATCCACCGCAAACATCGCTCCTTTAGGACTCAGAACGCGGGCGATCAGCTCCTTGCCTTTCAACTTCAGAACCGCGCGCGACGCCTCTGCAATCTCGATTTGCGCGTCGGTCGTCATCCCCCACGCCACTTCGCACGGGACCTTGATGTCGAACTCATCCTGGACGAGCACCGCACGTCGGCCCTGGATCACGGCGACGCCGCGAAATGCGGTATTCACATGCGCCTCGTAGGCATCGGTCAAATCCACAACCGCGGCCGGAGTCGTCCCGTTGAGCTTCTGCAAAAGAAAGCCAGCCTTGGCCATGGGGTCCTGGCCTTCGCCTCCCAGCATACAGACGTTGTGACTGGCTGAGTTCAGGCGATAGTAGGACCAACGCGAACCGCCGCGTTTGCCGGACCAGTAGCCCGGCAGATTGTAGTTGTCGGAGCCCAAATCCCGCGCCCAGCGAACGCCGAGCGCATCCAACTCGAAATTGCCCAAATCGAGGTGGCCGTGATTGACCTGGTTGTAGCCCGCCTTAACACCCACGAAGAGCGCTTCGGGGTCGCCCCACGCGCTACGAAAGGTCGCCACTTGCACGGGACCGTCGAAGTACTCATCAAGCCGCTTGCGCGCCGCGCGGGCCGAGGGCTTGGCCGTATACCAAATCAGATGGCCAGCGCCGGCCGATCGCCTGGCAATCTCTTCGTGCTCGGCATAGGCATACAGGGGATTGTGATACGCCCGAGCCAGCCAGAACATGCACGCCATGGGCCGCCGCGAACTGCGTTCCCCCACATCCGCGAAGTTCAGATACAGACCGGTGGGCCCGGTCATGTAGATCGGAAAGGCGCCAGCCTTCGACAGTCCCTCAACCTCAAGCAGCCCGAAAGTATTGCCCAGCGCCGTCTCCAGTGCGGTCAGTCCATAGGCTGTGTAGCGCGTCGCGTAGTGCCAATAGCCCGGCCCCTCTCCCCAGGCGCCGTCCGGACCGTAGCTCTTCAAGGCCCGGGGCAGAGACTCGACCACCACCGGGACAATTCGTTCGGCGTAACTGGGCTCAGTCTCCGCAATAGCCAGAGCCCCCACGATCATCCCCCCGTTGCAGACCTGATTCCAGTTGTGCTCGCTCCTGACCCACCAGCCGTCATGCTCGTACACCGATAGACCAGGCTTGAGCCCCTTCTCGATCAAGGCTTGCACAATCGTCCGGCGTGTGTCGGCGTCAAGATAGTCGTAGAGCCAATCGTAGCCGATCCCGACGGCGTGGGACATCTCGGCCGTATCCAGAAAATGCGAAGGGTTCCAGTCTTTGAACGCACAGACCTCCAGCAGGTTCTCCCTGGCCTTGGCCGCGAAACGTTCCTCGCCTGTCCAGCGATAGGCCAACGCGAGGGCATAGATGCGACCAAGACAGTCGCGGCTGACACTGAGTAATCGAGGACCAACCTTTTTGTAGACAAGGGCCTTCTTCCGCAAACAACTTTCGGCGTCCTCACGAACATCCCGCCAGCACTTCTGCAGAGCGGGGTCTTCCGGATAGCAGGCCCGCAGGCGCCCCAGGTCCCGGTCCTTCAGCATGAGCCTCGGGTGACCTTTGTCCAGTGACGACAATACGTCTCTGTCCCTGGAGACCTGTTGGCCCTGGACTGAAATCGTCACGAGCAGCGAGACCGCGACATACAAAGCGACAAAACGACACGTCCATTTCATGATTCGCCCTTCAGCTCATCCCCAACCGCCCATCAGCCACCTCCCTGGTTTGCTCACATGTCCCTGCCACCCGTTATAGGGGCAACGGAATGAGCGATGCAAGACAATTTCGCCTCTGGCCGGTCAAGGGGCAAAGGCGCGACCGTTCTCCAGCTCAGCACGTGCATTGACGCACAGAGATCGGCGCGTTATCATTCGCCATATACTGGAAAAACTCTGAGGGATCAGACCATGAACAGACTCGTTTTCAAGGGCAATGAGGAGATGGGCGCCGCGGCGGCAGATGCAGCGGCCCAGACCATCCGAGCAGCCATCGCCAACAGGGGTCATGCCAATATCATCCTGGCCACGGGCGCCAGCCAGTTTGAAATGCTCAAGCATCTCACCGCCGGCAAAGGTATTGACTGGTCGACGGTCGTCATGTTCCATCTGGATGAGTACGTTGGTCTCGGACCTGACCACCCGGCCAGCTTCAGAAAATACCTCAAAGAGCGCTTCGCCGATCAGGTGGGACCACTCAAGGCGATCCACTTCGTCAACGGCGATGCGGACGATCCCGGCGACGAGTGCAGGAGGCTAGGGGGTCTCATTGAAACGTGCCCGATCGACGTGGCCTGTGTGGGCATCGGCGAGAACGGGCACCTGGCCTTCAACGATCCACCGGCTGATTTCGAAACGGATGAACCCTACCTCGTGGTGGACCTCGATGAGCGATGCCGAAGGCAACAACTCGGCGAGGGGTGGTTTGAGACCTTGGAGGACGTTCCGAGCCAAGCCATTTCCATGAGCATCCGGCAGATCCTCAAGAGCCGGCGTCTGATCGTCACCGTCCCGGACGAGCGGAAGGCCGAAGCGGTCAAGAACGCCCTGGAGGGCCCCGTTACGCCGCAATGCCCCGCCTCGATTCTCCAGGAGCACAAGGATTGCTCCATCTTCCTCGATGAACCGGCGGCCTCACAGCTGGCCACCTGAGACCGCAGGCGCCCTCACCGGAAATCCGCCGTGGGGAGGCCACAGCGTTTGACGAGCCCTATGAGATTGGATAGGATGTACGCGGTTTTCACTAGATTCGGAAGGACCATGAAAATGGGGAGCACGGCACACTGTCATCCCTCCAGAGAGACAACCACAATTGGCGGGGTTCGTATATGAGGATACCGGGACTGGTCGATCTCCAGGTCAACGGCTACAAGGGTGTGGACTTCTCCGGGGCGAACCTGAATGAGGAAACCTTGGCGCTGGCGTGCCGCGAGTTGCTCTCGGCCGGCACCACCGCCTTTCTTCCCACGCTGATCACTAGCCCTGTGGAGATCTATGAGCGTAATCTACCGATCATCGCCAAGGCGATGAATACGCCGGAATTCGAGGGCCAGGTGCTCGGCATTCATCTCGAAGGTCCCTTCCTCTCGACCCAGGAAGGCGCTCGAGGCGCTCACAGTCCCGAATGGATGAGAGCACCCGATATCGGCCTCCTGGACCAGTTTATCACGTGGGCGAACGGCAAGATTAAAATGCTGACCCTGGCGGCGGACCTTGACGGCGCTACCGAGTTGGCCAACTACGCCAAGAACCGGGGAATCGTCGTTTCGCTTGGCCACCAGATGGCCAGTGAGCAACAGTTGAAAGACTTGGTGGCAGCCGGCGCAACGGCCCTGACCCACCTCGGCAACGGAACACCGGCCATGATACCGCGTCACGACAACGCCATTTGGGCCGGGCTGGCCAACGATGCGCTTTCGGCCACGTTCATTACCGATGGCCATCATTTGCCACCCTCTTTGCTCCAAACTATCATCAGGGCCAAGGGCCCCGAGCGTTGTATTATCATCAGTGACACGTCCGCCTTGGCGGGATTGCCGCCGGGTCAATACGAGTCCATGGGCGATCGCGTCGTGCTCGAAGAGAGCGGACTGCTGCACAATCCGGTGACGGGCTACATGGCGGGCTCTTCGGCAACCACGCTGGACTGTGTCAATCATTTGGCCTCATTGGACCTTGTGACCCCCAGAGAACTTATCGCCATGGCGTTTGACAACCCGCTGAAGCTGATCGGGATCGAGCCCCGTCAAGTTCGAAGAGAGAGTGGGATTTTCCTTGATGAACAGCGCCTCCGGTTTCATCGAGCCGAGCGCGCGTAACTCAGGAATGAGTCGCTCCGAGGCAGCCCTTCGATGTTGGGTCGTCGCGATAACAATAGCGTAGCAAAACAATGCCAACTGCCAATCTGAGGAGCAACAATGAGAAGCCATATCTTGCACCTTACACTCGTCGCGATTGCCACCTGCGCCATCGGAACTCTTGGCGGCAATACAAGCCAGGCCCAAACGCCCCCAAACGCCTGGTCGGATTTGAAGCTATGGTACGCCGAACCGGCGACCCAATGGACCGAAGCGCTGCCGGTCGGCAATGGCCGGCTCGGAGCGATGGTCTTTGGCGGCGCCGCCGAGGCGCGCTACCAGCTCAATGAGGACTCGCTCTGGTGCGGCAAACCTCATGATTATGCCCGCGACGGCGCCGCCCAACACCTGGATCGGATCCGCCAACTTCTCCTCGAGGGCAAGCAGCGTGAGGCGGACCAACTGGCGATGAAAAACTTCATGTCGATGCCGTTGGGGCAAATGCCCTACCAACCGTTTGGCGACCTGAAGCTGACCTTCCCGGGGCATGACGAAGCGAAAGACTATCGCAGACAACTCGACCTGGACACGGGGATCGCCACCACGAAGTATCGCGTCGGTGAAGCCACCTACACCCGTCAGACCTTCGCCAGTTTCCCGGATCAAGTGATCGTCGTCCGGCTCTCGTGCGATAAAGCCGGCGCCCTGAACTTTACCGCTACGCTGACCAGCCCGAACCAGGATGTAAAGACACGAGCTATCGACAAGAATACTCTGGCAATCAGCGGACGAGCGCGTGACTACAAAACCCGCGGCGAATTCGGCGTGATTCCAGGGAGTGTGGAATTCGAAGGCCAATGCCGGATCACCGTCAATCGCGGTAAGGCAACGATCGACGATGAGGGGATCACCGTCAAAAACGCCAAGAGCGTCACACTGGTGCTGGCGATGGCGACGAACGTCAAAAGCTACAAGGACATCTCGGCCGACCCGGCCGACCGGTGCGCCGCCGTCCTGAAGAAGGTCGCCAAGAAGTCTTTCCGGAAGCTGCGCAGCGTCCACGTGGCCGATCACCGGACACTCTTCCGCCGCGTCTCCATCGATCTGGGCGCAGCGCAAACAGCGGATATCCCGACGGACCAACGCGTCATGAAGTACGCCGAGAAAGAGGACCCTCAACTGGCGGCGCTGTTCTTCCAGTATGGTCGCTATCTGATGATCGGCAGTTCGCGAGCGGGAGGTCAGCCCGGGAACCTGCAGGGACTCTGGAACGAGAGCACGAGTCCCCCGTGGGACAGCAAGTACACCTGCAATATCAACACGGAGATGAACTACTGGCTGACCGAACCGACCAATCTCAGCGAGTGCGGTCAGCCCCTGTTCGACGCCCTGGCGGAACTCGCCGATTCAGGGCAGCGCACCGCCCGCAAGCACTACGGCGCTCCCGGCTGGGTTTTGCACCACAATTTCGACCTTTGGCGAGGCACGGCGCCGATCAACGCCGCCAACCACGGCATCTGGGTCACCGGTGGCGCCTGGCTCTGCCAACACCTGTGGTGGCACTATCTCTACAATGGCGACGAGGCCTTTCTGCGTGACAGCGCCTATCCACTCATGAAGGGCGCCGCGGAATTCTTCGCCGATTTCCTCATCGAGGACCCCCGCAACGACAAACGCTGGCTGATCAGCGGACCGAGTAACAGTCCCGAGAACGGCGGGCTGGTGATGGGTCCGGCGATGGACCACCAGATCATTCGCGATCTCTTCGCCAACACCGCCCAGGCGGCCCGCGTGCTGGGCGTCGACCGAGACTTCGCCAAGAAGCTCGACGCCATGCGGGTCCGCATCGCCCCCAACCAGGTAGGCAAGCACGGCCAGCTCCAGGAGTGGCTCGAGGACAAGGACAACCCCAAGAACAAGCATCGCCACGTCTCTCACCTGTGGGGCCTATTCCCCGGTGAAGAGATCACACCGGAGACGCCGGAGCTCTTCCAGGCCTCCAAGCAATCATTACTCTTCCGTGGCGATGGCGGCACGGGCTGGAGTCGCGCCTGGAAGATCAACTTCTGGGCCCGCCTGCTCGATGGCGACCACGCCCACCTCATGCTCAAGAACCTGCTGACGTTGACCAGTTCGCCGCTCACAGAGTACAAAGGCGGCGGGGTCTACGCCAATCTCTTCGACGCCCATCCTCCCTTCCAGATCGATGGCAATTTCGGCGCCACCAGTGGCATGACCGAGATGCTGATGCAGAGCCATCGACGCAATCCCGAGGGACACTACGTCATCGACCTGTTGCCCGCCCTGCCCACTGCCTGGCCGAACGGCAACGTCAGAGGACTGCGGGCCCGTGAAGGATTCGAGATCGCCATGCAGTGGAGAGACGGAAAACTGCAACGCGCGCGCATCACGTCAAAGCTCGGGAAGACCTGTCGCATTCGCACCAAGGCCTCAGTCTCTGTCAAGGCCGGCGGGCGCAACATCGACGTATCGCAACTGGACGGCAACATCGTCGTCTTCAAAACGCGCAAGGGTGAAAGCTACGCCATCACCACCGCGTCCGCCCAGAAACCGAATTCGGCGGCACAAGGGAAGTGGAAGCTCTGGTACGATCGACCCGCTCAGAAATGGACTGAAGCCCTGCCGATCGGCAATGGACGCCTGGGCGCCATGGTCTTTGGCGGCACGACCACCGAGCGGATTCAACTGAACGAGGATTCCCTCTGGGCCGGCCCACCCGTACCGGAGGATCGCGTGGGCGCCCACGAGCATATCGCCAAGGCGCGTAAGCTCATCTTCGAAGGCAAGTATACCGAGGCTCAGGCGATCATGCAGCGTGAAGTCATGGCGCCTCGTATCTCGCCCCGCAGCCATCAGACGTTGGGCGATATCCACATCACCCTGCTAGGCGTCACGGGCGAAGCAACATCCTACCGGCGCGAACTCAATCTGGATACCGCCATTGCGACAACAACGTTCACTCTCGATGGAATGACCTACAAGCGGGAGGTCCTCGCCAGCCCCATCGATCAGGCGATCGTCGTGCGTCTAACCGCGAGCAAGCCGGGACAGATCAGCATCGATGTCGCGTTGGACCGCCCGGCTGATTTCGAGGTCACACCCGTTGGAACCGACACACTGAGCATGTTCGGCCAAGCCACACAGAAGGGCAAGCACAAGGGAGTGCGTTACCACACGCGACTCCAGGCCAAACCTCAGGGCGGCCAGGTGTCCGTTGAGGGCAAGGCCCTGGCGATCCGCAAGGCCAACACCGTCACGCTTTTCCTGACCGCGGCAACAGACTACAACTTCGACAATCCCTACAGACCCTTGCAGAGAGACCTCGCCCAGGTCTGCGCCAAGCAACTGGCCGCCGTTAGCAAGAAGAGCTTCAAGCGCATCCAAACGGCGCACCTGGCCGAGCACCGCCGGATGTTCCGACGGGTCACCCTCGACCTGGGCACAACGGACGCGGCGCAGAACCCCATCGACCAGCGACTTCAAGCACTGCGAGACGGCGGGAGCGACCCGGCGCTGACCGCCCTGTACTTTCAATTCGGTCGCTATCTCCTGATCTCCTGCTCGCGCGAGGGCTGTATGCCCAGCAACCTGCAGGGACTGTGGAACGACAAGGTGGATGCGCCGTGGAACGCGGACTATCACGTCAACATCAACATTCAGATGAACTACTGGCCCGCAGAGGTGTGCAACCTCTCCGAATGTCACGAACCCTTCTTCCGACTGACCGAAGCCCTTGTCCCCTCGGGACGCAAGACCGCCCGCGACGTGTACAACTGTCGGGGTTTTGTGGCGCACCACACCACCGACGCCTGGTTCCATACCAGCCCGTTCGGAAGCGTCGGTTACGGCATGTGGCCCATGGGCGCCGCCTGGTGCACGCAGCACTTCATGGAACACTACCGCTTCACAGGTGACCGCGAGTTCCTCAAGAGCAGGGCTTATCCGATCCTCAAGGAGGCCAGCCTCTTTCTCCTGGACTGGCTCGTCGAGGACCCGAAGACCGGCAAGCTGGTCTCCGGCCCCTCGAATTCGCCCGAGAACCGTTTCCAGGCGCCTGACGGCAAAGCCATCCATCTGTCGATGGGACCGTCTATGGATCAGGAGATCATCTGGGACACGTTCACCAACCTGATCGAGACGGCCGAGATTCTGGGGATCGAGGACGATTTCATCCGGCAGGTGACCGAAGCGCGCAAGAAGCTGGCGATGCCCAAGATCGGCTCCGACGGTCGATTGCTCGAATGGGCCCATGAGTTCAAGGAACCCGAACCGGGGCACCGGCACATTTCGCATCTGTTCGGCGTTCATCCGGGACGTCAATACACCTACCAAGGGGCGCCTGAGATGATCGCGGCCGCTCGCAAGAGTATCGAATATCGCCTCGCTCATGGCGGCGGGCACACCGGCTGGAGCCGCGCGTGGATCATCAACTTCTGGGCACGATTCAAGGATGGTGACAAGGCGCAAGAGAACGTCAAAGCGCTGCTGGTCAAGTCCACCCATCCCAACCTGTTCGACAACCACCCGCCCTTCCAGATCGACGGCAACTACGGCGGTACGGCCGGAATCGCCGAGATGCTCCTCCAGAGCCACGCGGGCGAGATTGACCTGCTGCCCGCCCTGCCGACGGCCTGGCCAACCGGTCGAATCAAGGGATTGCGGGCCCGCGGTGGATTCGGAGTAGACATCGCCTGGAAAGACGGTAGACTCACAGAGGCGAGTATCAGCAGCCAGAGCGGCAAGGCCTTTACCGTGCGATATGGCGCAGAAACTGCCAGGATCGAGCCAGGTAAGGGCAAGACCGTCCGGCTCAACAGCAATCTCGTGCAGTTTTAGAACCACAACGCGGTAATCCGAACTGAGTCAGTGTTTGGGCGTACGTAATAGACAGAGGCTTCCATAGAGGAGAAGCCTCTGCAAACAGAGTGGGTCTCAAAGGCGTTTTCGACACGGAGGTTGAGTGCATTTCGACAGATCCTTTACAGGTCCAAGGCGCCTGTAATCCGAATAAACGAATGAAGACCCGCGCCGGGACCCCGGGAATCTAACACGTACACAACACGACGGCAGGAAGGGATGTCCTGGGCCGCAACCATAACGGAAAGGAGGGCTGACACAGACAACAAGACTCCTCAAGCTTAGGAGAGGGTGATGACAAAGGCAGTTCAGGAGGAAGCCTTCTTACTAAGAAAAGGAGAGAGAAATGAAACGGATTTCGATTGTCATTGCGCTGACGCTACTGGCCCCAATCGTAAGCCAGGCAAGGTCTTTCGGTTCCCAACGCCAACACATCCGCTACAGCCCCTACGCCTTCAGCTATCACAACTCGGGCCTCGTCCCCGGCGGAGTCAAGTACTCACCATACGCCTTCACACCCCGCCATTCCGGGCTGGTCTACCAGGGCGCGCGATACACGCCGTATGCCTTTAATTACCATAATTCGGGCCTGGTCGTGGACTACTACTGGTGGCAAACAGCAGTCTGTGCTCCGTGCCAATACCAGGCGACGACACGATGCGTCGCGCCGGCGAAACGATCGACCAGCAAACGGATGGCAGCGCGACGCAGGCCCGCCCTGCCATCGGCGCAGCTTCGGGAGATCAGAGCCTCGGACGGCATGCACGTCATCCGACAGTACCTCAAGGATCGTGGGCTGGACGGCGCCGAGATCAGCCACCGATTGAGCGTCGAGAGCCGGACCGCGGCCGTCGCGTTCGTCTTCAGAGAGAAGAACATCATCGTCAGGTACCGCAACCCCGAGATCGTGGAGACGCTTACTACTGGATCGGAAGCCAAACGAAGGGCGTACGAACGACACGAGGCACGATGGGAGACTCTGGCCAGGACATTCCAGGCGGAGGGGGGCAGCATCTACTGTGTCGACACGACCGGCAAGGAACAGATCGTCGCAGCCTTAGACAACTGCGGCGCGTTGGCTCCCAGTGGTGCAACACTCTACGCCAAGGACTGAACGACAGATCGGTGAAATGCCCTTGGCCGCTCAAAGCCCATACAAGGTCACGGCCGACCGGGCGTGGGTGGAGAAGCGCGCCAATTCTCGCGGTCATTCCATGTCACGGGTGCGGCGGTCACTTCCCTGATATTCAGGGACTGACCGTCGCCATCCGTGGCGGAATACCAATGGTCGGCATATCGAAAACGCATAAGGGCCGCATCCCACGGCGCCGCCAGCTTCAGCACAACGTCTTCACCTCGGTCGCTGAGCCGGTCGGCATATACGCCGGCGAGGGGGATTCCCGATCCGTAAGCCGCTTGAAAATCGGCCGCATCACCGGCAACGACCGTATACTCACCGGCCTCCAGTATCATCGGTGGGAAGGTGAACTGAATCCCCTCCGTGAAACGCAACCCTGTCAGATCCAACGGCACGGCGCCGACGTTCTGCAACTCGACATAGTCACCGTTGTCCCCGTTCTCCGAATGGTACATCAACTCCGTGACCCGCAGGCCGTCCAACAACTGAAGCTCTTTGAGATGCGGGTGCTCTCCTCCTATGAACTCGACGGCCGTAGCCTCCAACATCGCAGAGATGAGAAAATCGCTGCTCGTCAGTGAACGGTTCAAAGCGTGGATCGCCAGCAGATCCTCACCTTCATGCAGAAGGTCGGTATAGGCCGTAATGTCCAAGACCACATCGAAGGCGTCCGAACCTGCCTCGTGGCTGCTCTCAGCCTGCGAATCCCATTGAGGCGCCCCCGAGATATTCGCACGCGCAATCTCGACGCCGTTCAAATAAACAACAAAGCCGTCATCATAGCGAAGACTGAGCAGCAGTTCATCCACGTTGCCCAGCAAGGCGCCCTCGATATAGAAAGGTATTCGCACGTAGCAGGTGGTGTTGAATCCATACATTTGCATTTCAACATCCAGGCCAATCATATTCTGATAGCCCGAACTGCGCTCATAGCCAACCCCTCCCAACGCTCCGGCGACATCCAGCCAGGTCGAATCGTCGAACGCCGGATCGGATTCCCAACCCTCATCGACCTGGTCTTCGGAAAGCGGGATCGTGGCTCGTTTGTCGGCGTTCTCAGCGACGAGAACCGTCCTTGTTATCACGGGCTGCAGCACGACCGGATTGGCGCTCCCTGGCGTCGGCAACGCCGACCACTCCAGCCAATTCGACCCATCCGGGGCACGTCCCTGAGACACATCGGGCGTCTGAGAGCCATAGACGATTCTGTCCACCGCCTGTTGATTCGGGTCTAGCAACCCGATCATCTCGCCATCGGTCGAAAGTCCGAAACCGACGTGGCCCGGAGTACCCTCGTCATTCGCCTGGAAGACAGTGAAGCCTTGGCCCTCAACGAAACTCAGTGGTCGTATCTCATGCTTGTCCGGCTGAGTGGTTGGATTGTCCGTCAGATGGAACGCCCCCATATCCACAGGCCAGGCGCCGGGATTGTAGAGTTCCACAAAGTCATGAACGAAGAGCACCTGCGCGCCGGCCAGCCATTCGTTGATCCGAACCGCAACGGGTTCACCGAGGGGTAGAGCAATGTTGGCCTGTCCCAACGTCGGAACCGCAAGGCGCCAATCGGCGTCAGGGCCCACACGTGCGATTGACTTGTCGGGCAGTTGATGTCCGAACGCGACCGAGTCGAGCAGTCCCCCGTTTCTGTCGTACAGATAGACCTGGTCACCCTGGGTGTCAAAACCAAAGCCCAGATGAAGGCCGGAAGTGGCGACCTCGGAATCCGCCCAAAGAATCAGGTAATCGCCGGGATTCATCGAAACGCCCGCCGGGAAAACAAACTTGGTCGGCTCGTGTGGGTCGTCGGTCAGACTCATACCCGACAGGTTTATCGCACTCGGACCCTCGTAGTACAATTCAAGAGCGTCCGGGAAGGTCCCTTCATGTTCGTACACGGCCTGGTTGTTCGCCAGAACCTCGTTGAGCCAAAGCTGCCGATAGGTTGTGTCCACCGCCCAGGTGGCGGAGGCATTCGGCTGCTCTTGCCACACCCCGGCCGAGTTCTTTCCCTGGACGTAGACTGTGTGCAAATCCCCATCGCGCAGGCCGGTCAACACTATTGGCGCATCCGTAGAATACTCTTGGCTCCACGGACCATTCGGGCTGTTGAGGCTATACTTGTAGTGGGTAATCCCAGGCCCCCAGACCGTCAGGGTGGCATCTCTGCGATGCGTCCATCCGGATGGGACGCCGGAGACGGAAGCCCCGACCGGGACGTGAGCGCCCATATCCAGTCCACCCGCGCCGGCACCCCGCGCCGCTGATGCTGGCTTCAGGCGGAAATCCTCCGGACCTGCAAACAGAGGATCGGCATCGATGTTGCCGGCGCCCAACGCGTGCCATTCCGTCGGCACGAGACAGCGGTTCACGACAATGTCCGTCGTGCCCCACTCGGCATCATCCACATAAAAACTCTCCAGCAGCGTGGGGCAATTCCAGAACACACACGAGTCCATCCACACGCCCCGACCGGGAGAGGTGGTCTGGCCCGGAATCTCGAAGTAGAAGACCGACGCACCGGCGTCCACGACGGTGTTGTTCTCGAACTGCATGAAGGCGCGATTCTTGATCTGCGCCACGTGCCCGATATGGTAGAAAACGTTTCGGACGACCACGTAGTCCCGGCCCCGACCGGCGGAGATCACATTGGACTCCCGGGGTGTGTTGTTGAACGCGTCCTTGAGGTAATGCATGAAGACATTGCCTTCGATATGGGCGTCCGTCTCCAGGTCCAAAGCGTCGTCCCCACCGCCCATGAAGACGTTGTTGAGGATTTGCGGAATCGCCGCCGGACGCGTCGGTCCGTCAAAATCGATGGCGTCATTATACCCGGTGGTGGTCCCGAACACATTGTTCTCGATGACGAACCAACCGTTCTCGGGAACACCGCTTCCCCATATGTGCTCGCTGAGATTGTCCGTGGTGGGAGGCTCGCCCGGCTCGAAGATGTCCGTGAAATGTGAGTTGCGCACGACCAGGGATGAATCAATCGTGCGGATACGCCGCAAGTCAGTGTGGTCAAGGGTGACATGATCCAGCAGGAGCCGGGAATCCTCCAGCCCGACCATGCCGTCATTGGTCCGCCCGTGTTCGATCACGGCATGAGAGATACGATTGTCCTGGGTTGTCTCCAAAAACTGAATCCCACCCCACGCACCGCCCAACTCCGGCGTCCGGGTGAAACGAATCTGGGCGTATTCCGTTCCTTCGGCCTGGAGTTGGCCCCGGACGATCATCGTCGCGTTGGGATCGAAGAACACCGTCGTCCCGGGCCCAATCGTCAGCGTCATGTCGGATTCGACGGTTAGATCGGCCATGATACGGTAGGGTCCGTCCTCCGCAGTCCAGATCATGTCCCCACCGAACACCAGAGAGGGCGATTCGGTCGAAATGACCTCCTCGTAGGGATAGTACCCCATGTCCCCTGTCGGACTGGCTGCGCCGATGCAGGGCGAATCCGGTCCGAGTCGATAGTCGTTCTGCAGCAGATTGGCAAACGCGGCATCGGCATTGACATTGCCCGAACCGGGCCACGTCTCACCCACCAGATTGGAGTAACTGATGTGAATGTCCGATTCCCGATAGGGCGCCTGCGCCTCGGCCGGGTCGGTCGCGTCGATGATCGAATTGGTCACATTGAAGACAATCGTCCCGGCCGCGACGCCGTATTTGTTGTGCGACTGAAGGCCAACATCAACGTGTCCGGGCGTTTTGGTCGTCACGACCGTCGTGTGATCGATGTTCACAACCGCCTGGGAGCCCTCGAACGCCTTGGCCACCACACTGGCCACCGTGGGGTCCTCCGGCGCGGTATTGTTGCCGACGACAAGACAATGGCTTATCGTCGTCTGACCACCGTAGACACTGATGGCCTTGTCCTTACAATCGCGAACGATGACATCTTCGATCAGGACTTCGGAACCGAGCGTATCAATGCCATCATCGTCAATCCCAGCCACCACTCCACCGATAAGCCGACACTGCTGAGAAGCCAACTGGTCGTGAATGTAGATACCGTCGGCGTCATCGGCGGCGCGCATCTGGGTGATCCAACTGTCCTCGAACTGCAACGCCGTGCCGGCAATCTCAGGTCCCATGACCGAACGGGCGAAGAGACTCCGTCGGAAGGTCAGATCGGTCCCGGAGTCCGCATCCATAATCTTGCCCGCATGGTCGGTGAGCGAGACATGATCGAAGAGGAGCGTCGAGTCCGAGGTGCGGAAAACGGGCCCGGAATGGGAATGCCCCACGGGAGGAGAATGGCCCGCCTGGGTGATGTTCGTATAGTAGAAACTCGACGGAGCCGCGTCGACATGATGCAACTCGCCCCAGTTCTCTCCGGCCGTCAGTGCTGTGATTGTCACCGGCGCCGCGGCGGTGCCCAGCGATTGGATCGAGCCACGAACGTCAATGTCCGTACCGTCGCGGCCGGAGGGGACCCCATCGACCAGAACGAGAGTCCCGGGCTCGAGCGTCAACTCGACGCCCGCGGGAATCGTGAAGTCACCGCCCGTGATACGGTAGACGCCGCCCCATCGCTGCGAACCGGTCAACGTCCCGGCGACAACATTGACCGGCTGATCGTTCAAATCCACCAGGAACGCATGGGCCTCGGCACCCCCGGCCCGAACCGTCAATGTGAAATCGCCACTACCGGCAATTGTCACTAGGGCGCTGCCCAGACCATTGTACAAAGTGCACGAACGGGTCGAGAGATCGATCTCCTCATTGTCGGAGACCGATAGCGTGGCGGTGGCGTCCCAAATATCTCGATCGACGCTACCGTCCGGCTTGAGGATTTCGACGCGAACCAGCACGGGGACACCGGGAAGATAGCTATCTCGAACGATGAGACTCAGGCTTGAAACCGTGTTCCCCGGAGGCGCATCTTGTGGATAGTTGTTCGTAAAACCCGTGTTATAGAAGATGTCTGTATATCCTCGGGACAATCGACGTCCGGCGCCATCCGGGCCATCGAAAGCCTCAGCGAATATCCGATTGATCCCCGGGAACAGGTCCAACATGGTGCTGCCCAGCACCCACTCGCCCTGGCGGGCAGACCACTCGGCTGAGTGCCCATTGATCAACACCGAGCGCGTCTGGGTGGCGTCGGCCGTCCCACGAACGTCGTTCTCGTATGCGTATGGTATGGTCTTCAGGTGATAGCCCTCACCAGAGCGCAGCTCACTGCCTACCGAGAAGGTCTGGGGAATCACCGAAAGAACGTACTGCCGCCGGGCCGCGGCGAAATCCTTGATCGCGTCAAGTCTCTGCTCCGGGACCCACCCGCCCAGTACGTGATCGACCAACGGATTGAATTTCTCCGGCGAGAAAACCGTCTCGGCCAAGTCCTTGAGTTGAGCGTAATAGCCCGACACAAATTCCGGATGGGTGAGAAAGCGCCTGATGACCGGGAGATTGTTGAGCCGACCCGCCAGCCAGATAGAAGTATTGGGGTTGGGCGAGTTCAGCACGCTGTCCAGATCGTAGGGAAGCAGGATAAAACGCGGATCGTCAGCTCCGCGATACATGCAGTAGTCATCACCATAGCCGTTGCTCAGGTTTGTCTCCCGGTTGGTCAACAGGGCCTCCAGCGCAAACCAGCGCAACCATTGGTCGACATCAATGACCTTCTCAAGGTCCTGCACGTACGTCTCGTCCGGCGATTCGTCCAGCGTATAGGTCAACTCGATCAAATCCGACCAGTCGTTTACCGCCGAGTTCGTTTTCTTGGCATAGCGGTCTTGCCCGCCGTAGACGGCCGGGGCGTCTCCCCGATAGCGGAGATCGCAGAATCGACTGCGGCTCACACAACGATAGAGATTCCCCCGGTTGTCGTCGGGGAAATGGTTGTCCACCCAGTCGCTGTCGTAGACTTCGAGATGCGCGTACGAGCCATACATTCTCCCAGGATCGCGAGGCGATAGATCTTCACCGTTGACCCGCACCGGGACGCCCTTGGCATTGAGGGCCGGCAGACCCGCCATGTGAAACACCGCGTGTCCCAGCACTTGATTGTAAGTGTACTTGCTGTTGACATTGATCGCCGGGACGCCTTTCCACAAACGATCGTGCGAAAAGTCCACGCGGTAGTTGTTGGGCGGTGGTGTCCGCGAACCGTTGCCGCGATTGCGAATCCCCACATTGTAGTTTACGAGAATATCCTGCCCATCGACGCTAATGAACGTTCCGTTCATCCGGGCGCTCGAGAAAGCGTCGTGACTCCTGCTTCCGAGGTAGGCCAGCCGGCCGCGTTCCATTTCGGTCATCACCATGTAATAGAGCGGCTGACTGCCGATTTGCCAGTAAGCATAAGGATTGAAGGTCGCATCCACACGATACAGGGCGTTGGTCACCTGCTCGAACCGCCCATCCACAAAACTGGGCGCCGGCCAGGTGCGCGACCGACCGGCTGCGTCACTGGCCTCAACATAGAACTCGATCACAGTCTCGTCCGGATGCGGCGGAATCTCGGCGCCGTAGACCCCGTCAAGAGCCCACCCATCGCCGTGAGCGCCGTCGTCGAACATCGAAAGGACCGTGTAGTCATTGGCATCAAAAATCGGATACCCGTTCGGATCGATGTACTCAGAACGGTCCACGCGATAATGCAGGGTAACGTGCGGACCGTCGCTCGACTCATCGGCCACGACCGCCGTGACGACCACCGGATCAACAGGGCCGGGAACGACGGGGCCATGGCTGACGTTGGCGATCAGCGGGGCCACGTCACCGGCCGCTACGGAATTGACGGTGCCGGGAGTCCCCCCATCCGGATCGCTGGCCGCCCAGTTCGAGCCATACTCGTTAGGCAGCGCCCCATTGATCAGTTCCAGCGACTTGCCGCTGCCGTCGTGATCGCTGCGCCAGATCCAGCCGCGATGCCTGTGATCGACGGGACCGAGTTCGCGCACGGACCAGTCGCCATCGTCAGCGTAGCGGACGCTATCGACCACGACGGCGCCGTCACTCAGTTCCACAGTCTCGCCCGCGTTGCTCAGCCGGCCGTTCCAGCCCCCGACCACATCGTGTACGTCAGGATACTTCAGAGCGAAGGCGTTCAGATCGGCCGCCACTACGAGATACGCGCCCGGGCCAATGACCACGTCAGGGAAGTCCAACTGCACGCCCCTGGTCAATCGCCAGCCATCGAGAGAGACAGCGCTGCTGCCCCGATTGAACAACTCGATATACTCGGCTCCGGGGTCTTCAGCCCCGAGGGCCTCCGAGTAGGCATGGTACATGATCTCGTTGATAACGACATCGGGATGGTCCTGCTCGTTCGGCCGGCCGGGCGTCGGAGTAGTGAACGATTGCCAATCGGCGGCTCCATCGGGGAAACGCCCCTGAGAACGATCGGGGTTCTGGGGACCAAACGTGACACTGTCGATCGGAGTCCCGTTGACATCGTACAGGCCGATCGCCTCCCCTGTATCACTCAGCTTGAAGCCGGCGTGCAGAACGCCCTGCTCAGGCTCGTCATCGGCCCAGATCAAAAGGTACCCATGCGGAGCAATGGTGGTTTGGGTCGGAACGTCTATGGGGACCCGCCACTTGGTGGGATTGGACAGCCTGTCTGTCAGATACATACCGCCCATATCGACGGACTGACCGCCAAGATTGTGAATCTCAATCCAATCGTCGTAGTCTCCGCCCACGTCCTGGACGGTCGCATCGTTTCTGGCCATGAACTCATTGATAACCAGGGGCGGAGGATCTGCCGCCTGCAGGGCCCCTGCCAGAGACAATACAACCAAAATGACCCACGATTGTTTCATTACGACCATCTTCTCTTGACGGGTACAAACCACCCCAAGTCCTGCTTTTCTACGGCTGGCCCGGAGTGGGGTTCGAGGCCTGCCAACTCTCAGGCGCATTCCACTGAGCCACGGGTGCTCCCAGGTCCTCCACCACCAGCGACATTCCGCCGCCGTCGGTGGTCGGGCGCCACGCATCGTCATATCGAAAACGCATGAGCGCAGCATCGAGCGGTTCGGCCAGTTTCAGGACGATGTCTTCCCCATTGTCGCTGAGGCGACCGGCGTACTGCCCCGCGACGAGAGTCGCCGGCCCATAGCTGGACTGAAATGCATCCAGATCCGCGACGACCACCGTGCGCTGGCCCGGAGCCAGTTGCATCGCCGGGAACACGAACTCGATGCCATCGGTGAAGCGTAGTCCCGTCAGATCCAGGGGCACGTCGCTGATATTCGCCAGTTCCACGAAATCGAGATCGTTCCCCTCCGGCGCGTGGTACATCAACTCGGCAATCCGAAGTCCCTCGAGCAACCGAAGCTCGTTCAGATAGGGATATTCCGCGCCCACCAGATCCACCGTAGCGGCCTCCAGCATGGCCGAGATGACAAAATCGCTGCTCGTCGCTGAGACGTTAAGACTGTGGATCGCCAGAACGTTCGCACCGGCGCGCAGCGTGCCGATGAAATCGGAGACGTCGATCGCCGCATCGTAACCCTGGTCATCTGCTTCATGGTTGCCACTGGCCCTGGAATCCCACTGTGGCGCGCCGGAGATATTGGCCCGGGCGACTTCGACGCCGTTGAGATAGGCCACGAAACCGTCGTCATAGCGAACGCTCAACATTAGCGCGTCGAGACTCGCTACCGCGTCGTCCGTTAGAGCGAAGGGAATGCGCACGTAACAACTGGCGCTCTGACCATACATCTGAGATTCAACATCCAGACCGATCATGTCCTCATAGCCCGAACCGCGCTCGTAGCCCACGCCACCCGGGGCGCCGGAAACGCTCAGCCAGGCCGAATCGTCAAACGCCGGGTCGGACATCCAACTGACAGCCACCTGATCGGCAGAGAGCGGGATGATCGCTCTTTTGTCTGCACTCTCAGGCGCGAGCGCGGTCCACGTAACCGTCGACTCGGCCACTACGGGATTCGCAAGACCAGGCGTCGGCAGATAGAACCAGTCCACCTTGCCCATCCCGTCGGGGGCGTGTCCCTGCGAGACGTCGGGCGTCTGCGGCCCGTAGAAGACTCTGTCCACTTCTCTGGGACCAGGGGCGAACAAACCGATCATTTCCCCATCCGTCGAGAGCTTGAAGTTAGCATGCCCCGGAAGGTCCTGGCCATCCGCCTGAAAGACACCAAAGCCTTCGGACGCAATGAACGTCAATGGCCTCAGCACATACTCCTGAGGCTGGGTCACCGGGTTGTCCGTAAGGGAGAACCCGCCGACATCGACCGGCGCCGCCTGAGGATTGTACAGTTCGATGAAATCGCCGGCAAAGAGCACGTGTCCCCGCGCCAACCACTCGTTGATTCTGACGCGCTCGGGGTCCCCTACCGGTTGGGCCACGTTAACTGCTCTAGGACTCGGAGCAGTCAGGCGCCAGAGACCGTCACGACCCGTTCGACCGACGGACAGATCCGCCAGTTGATGTCCGAATTCGAGCGAATCCAGCAGGACACCCTCAGCATCGTACAGATAGATTTCATCCCCATCGCCATCCAGGCTAAACCCCACATGGATTCCCGACGTCGCCGTGTTGGCGTCGGCCAGAAGAACCAGGTAGTCACCCGGCTGCATTATCGTTCCGGCCGGAAAGGCGAACTTCTTGGGCCGCTCAAAATCGTCCGTAAGGCTCATGCCCGACAGATTCAACGCGTCGGGACCATCATAGTGCAGCTCGATCCAATCGGGGTATGTCCCTTCGTGTTCGTACACCGTCTCATTGACAGCCAAGACCTCGCTGATCATTAACCGCCCGTACGATAGATCCACCGTCCAGATCCGCGACGCATTGGGTTGCTGCTGCCAACGACCCGCAGAGTTCTTCCCGAGCACGAAGACCGTATAGGAACGGCCGTCCTGAAGCCCGGTCAACTCAATGGGCACATCGACCGGTTGCTCTTGGCTCCACGGCCCATTCGGGTCGTTGAGACTATATCGGTAGTGGGTAATCCCGGGTCCGCACACACCCAGCACCGCCTCGGTGCGATGTGTCCACGGGCCCGGCTCGCCATAAACCGAGGCACCGGGAGGAACGTAAGCTCCCCTGTCCAGACCACAGGAACTGGCCCCTCGCGCCGGCGACATAGGCTTCAGATCGAAATCGCTGGACCCGACGAACAACGGATCGGCATCGATATTGCCAACGCCCAAGTCGTGCCATGTCGCAGGTAAAATCGAGTCATCAATCACCAATTCGGCCGGCCCATAGTCAGGGTGGGCATCCTCGAAGTAGTGGGCGAACACCGCCGCGTTGTCCCAGAAGATGTTCCGCGCCAAATAGGCCCCCTCCCCAGCCGGTCTCGGCGGACTGCGGTCGGGCTCACCAAAACTGATCGCCGCGGCGGAGGTGTTAACGAACGTGTTGTTCTCCGCCAGCAAAAGACCTTCTTCCTTCACCAACACGGCGTAATCGTTATCGACGAAAAGATTCCTCACGACGCAGATCACCGTCGCGTCGCCCCCGTTACGCCCGGTGGCGATGGCGTTCGACGTGCTGTCTCCCCCCTGGTTTCGGTTGAAACGCATGAAGATATTGCCTTCGATATGCGCGTCGGCCCCATCCAGATCGGGACCATCGTCCCCCCCACCGAAAAAGAGGCTGTCGTAGATCTGTAGGATCGGCCCGGGGCGTTGCCCGCCGGCAAAGTCGATGATGTCGTTGTAGCCGGTCGCCGGGCCAAAGATGCACCCTTCGAACAGAAGCTCTTCGTCCCCGGCCAGGCCGACACCGTGCACCGGTTCGGCATCGCCAACAGGAGGAAGAGTCGAATTGCAGACCATGACCGTCGGATGGTCCAGGTTCAGAACCGTTGTATTTGTGCCGCTCCATGTCACATGGTCCATCACCGCGCGCGCATGCTGCACGTCAATGGATTCGCCCTGGCCATCTCCATAGGCCATATCTACGAAGCTCAATCGGTTGTCTTCAAGCGTGTGATCGAACTGGATGCCCTCCCAGCGCGTCATGCCATCGGGCGAACGCGTCAGACGAATCCGCTCGTACTCGGTCCCTTCGGCAACCAGACGACCCCCCTCCTGCACGATGATCCCGGCCGCCTCGTCGAAGAAGATCGTCGTACCGGGCTCGATCGCAAGTGTCACGCTTGGTGGAACAATCAAACTGCTCGGCACACGCCATGGGCCGGAGGTCGCATCCAACGTACGGTCGGCCTGGAGCGTCCCGGAAATAGCCGCCGTATCACCATCGTCATAATAGATGTCGATATGCGTGCGATCCAGTTCGCCTCCCGTGCCGCCCGGCCCGGCGAAAGCCCGGACACTAATGCGATTGATCCCAGGATGCAGAGCCACGTGAGCAATCGACCAGGTCCCGTGCCTTTGCGACCAGTCGGCGTCATTGACCAGCACGCCGTTAACACGAACCGAGCGCATCTCGATCGCATTGAACGATCCGTTCAACGCAGCAGTACTCTCTTGCGTATAGGCATACTCACCCACGACCTCGGGACCGAAGACAGCAAAACGCTGCGGGATCTGCGGACCGGTCTCAGCATCCGGATAGCCCCCGTGAAGAATGCTGTTGGCGCGGTCCCGGACGAACTGCTTTATCCCATGGGACCCGTTGAGTTCCGAATCGGGAACCCAATCGCCCAGCACGCGCTCGGCCAGGGCGTCGAAGCGCGCGGGCGCCAGAACCGTCTGCGCCACGTCGCGACACTGACGATAGTATAGCTGGACCACGTCCGGATGATTCAGGAGTCGGCGTAGCCCGTCGACCCCGACGTATCCCCAGATGCTCTGCTGGGGGCCATACGAGTGATCGCCCTGGCCCAACAGCGTGTCCATATCGTGGGGCACCAGCCAGAAACGCGGGTCCACGCCGCCGCGGTAGATCGCATAGTCGTCGCCGGAGCCGGAAGTGAGTCCCCCTTCGCGGTTGCCCAGCAACGCATCGACCGCCAGAAAACGCATCCATTTCTCAAGGTGGATGATCTGGCTCACCTCGGCGAGGAAGTCCTCGTCGGAAATGTCACGGCTATTCAGCATATCGATCAGGCCCAGGAGGTCGGACCAGTCATCGGCCGCCTCGTTGGTCTTCTTGGGATAGTTGAGTCGATAGTCGTTCGGGTCGGGCGTTTGCCCGGCCGGCGTCTTGTAGTCGAGATCGGCATACGTGCGGGAATGGACACCGTCGTCATAGTATGTGCAACGATAGAGGTTGCCATTGTCGTCGTCGGGGAAATGATTCTTGGCCCAATCGGCGTCCAGGACCTCAACGGCGCTGTAGAAGCCGTATGTTCGACCGTGGTCGCGCTGGGCTGGTTCGTCGCCATTGACCTTCAGCCGCACCACCGTGACATCCGCGGCGGCCAATCCCGCCATCTGGAACAGTATGCTGCCCATCACCTCCAAATGCGGGTATTTGCTGTTGAGATTCAGGGCGCCGACCCCCTTCCAGAATCGATCGTTGGTGAAGTTGACTCGATACGCCATCGGCGGATCGGCCCGCTTGCGGTTGCCACGATTGCGCACGCCGGCCTGATAGCGAACGCTTGCTTCGCCGCCATCGATACTGATGAACGTGGCGTTCATCTGCGCATCGCTCATCGGCTCGGCGGTAAAGAGGTCGCCCGTGTAATCGCGGTCGCTGATCTGCTCGAGTTCCGTCCGCTCACGATCCCGCATGATCAGATAGTAAACGGGATGATTGCCCGGCTCCCAGGGTGTTGTCACATCGAATGAGCTGTCGACCAAGTAAAGCGCGTTGGTCACTTGTTCAGATATCCCGTCTACCAGAGCCGGCGCCGGCCAGGTTCGGCAATAGCCTGAGACATCCGTTGCTTCGACGTAGAACTCAACGACCGCCTCGTCAGCCTGAGCAGGGATTGCCGCACCGTAGACTCCGTCATTGGCCGCCACCTCACCATGCTGTCCATCGTCGGACATCGACACGGAGGTGAAATCCGCCTGACCATCGACGCGGTAGTTCAGCACAACCTCAAGGCCATCGATCTCGGCTGCAATGAGACGAGCGGTAACGGTCACGGGCCCATCCGAATGGGGAACGCACGGCAAATGAGCCACATCCAGGATCAGCGGCGCTCCGGCGATCGCATGGATCGAGTTCGTCCGGCCTGGTGTCCCGCCGGCTTCAGTGCCGGCCGCCCAGTTCTGACCATAGTCGTTGGGAACACTGGGATCAAGCAGTTCCAGGGACCCGCCCAATCCATCGTGGTCGTCGCGCCAGCGCCACCCCCGGTGGCCGTGATCTTCGGGCCCCAGTTCCCGTTGGGCCCAATCACCCTCGTCGGAATACTCCACCCTGTCGATGGCAGCACCCTCTTCATCGACCAGTTCGAGAGTTTCCCCGGCATTACTCAGCCAATCCGTCCATCCTCCGACCACATGGGGCACCTCGGGATGCATGGCTTGGAAGGTATTCACATCCGCGGCAACGACAAGATACGCATCGGGCTCCAACACGACATCCGGGAACGTGAAATAAACCCCATCGGAGAAGCGCCAACCCGCCAGACTGACCGCTTCGCCGCCGTTGTTGAGCAACTCGATCCACTCGCGATTCGTGTCTTCGGCTTCGTAGGTTGAATGGTGGGGGTGATACATGATCTCGGAGATCAGGACATGGCCGGCCCCCGTCTGGTTGGAGGCGCCCGGTGTGGCGGCGCCAAAGGCGCGCCAGTGCATCCCACCATCGGGCAAGCGACCGTACGAGATGTCGGTCTCCTGCGAGCCAAATGTAACGGTATCGATCGGGCCGCCCTGGACATTGTACAGGCCGAGGGCTTCGCCCCCTCGGCTGAGCTTGAAGGAAGCGTGAAGAGCCCCCTGGCCCGCATCGTTATCGGCCCATACCAGCAGATAGCCATGACCTGGAATCGTTGTCAGGGACGAGTCGCCCGCAGGAATCCGCCACTTGGCCGGATCATCCAGATCATCCGTCAGGGACATCCCTGCCATATCGATCGCGTCGGGCCCTGCATTGTAGATCTCAATCCAGTCATCGTACTGGCCATGGGAATCTTGCACCGAATCTGAATTGCCGGCCATAAACTCATTGATGAAAAGGAGTTGGCCTCTGACGGGCGAGGCCAGAACGATTGACAACAACAGCAGAAAGGGGACAAGGCGCGTGATCGGAAATCGCATTATCAGGCGGTATCCTCCAGAGCCGTGGTCCGGCGGGGATCAGGCTCGTCTTGGCCGTTTTCGAAAAACAACACCCTCAGAAGGTGAGCAGTCAGGTCCATCTAATAGGATAGCAAAAATAGGCAACCGAGTCAATGGCAAATCGGACTCCGTACGTCCGAGAATAGACCTCTCCCCACTGCAGGACACAGACGTGCACGGCACATACGCTACGTGTCGCCGTGAGGACTCGACAACAGGCTGACCGTCCCATCCTGATTACTCGATCAGATAGGGCTGTTCGGGCAGTTCCCGAATCCAGATATTGCGGAAGCGCATCGGATTGCCGTGGTCCTGAAGTTGGATCGGCCCCTTGCCATGGGGGCTGTACTTGGCCTTCCTCTTGTGAAAGGTTGTTCCTTCGATCTCGAGGTTGCTGTGAACGCACACGCCATTGTGAAAGACCGTGATGCGGGCCTTGCGAATACAGTTGCCATTGTCGTCAAAAAGAGGCCGCATGAAGGCGATGTCATAGCTTTGCCACCGACCCGCCGGCCGAGATGCATTGACCATCGGTGGATGCGACCCGTAAATCGCCGCCGCCTGTCCATCGGCATAGGTCTTGTTCGTCTGGTACTCGTCGTCGGTGTAGGAGTCGAGTATCTGCACTTCGTAGATGCCCATCAGGAACACACCGCTATTGCTGCGTTTCTGATCGGTCACCTGAGCGGGCACACCCTCCGGCGTGCTCCATTCGATGTGCAACTGGCAACTGCCGAACGTGTCTTTCGTCCGAATACCGCCGGCCTTCCTCGGCACGACCATGTAATCGTCCACGATCGTCCAGTTCGCCTTGGTATTGGGATTGTTGCCCTTTTGCCATTTCGAAAGGTCCGTTCCGTCGAACAGCACAATCGCATCCGCCGGCGGCTGGCCGATCGCCTCTCCCGGCGTAACCACAGGCGGCCTCGGTCGTCTCCGGTCATGAACCGTATACTTCGTCACCTCCGTCGCCGCGTACACGCTTGCCCCAACGACCAGCATGGCGATCATCAGGATGCCGCCCGATTTTGCCGCATGTGATTTGCTTGTCATGATGCTCTCCTCTGTTTCCAGGGTCATTGAGATGCTCGGACCCGGTCCAACCGACCGGCAGATCCAGATCCCATGATACGTCGGCCCACGGGGAAGACCCAAGTGATTTCCGGCCCCCTGTGAGATGTCGGGAAGGCCGGACTACCCGATGTCTGGCTGGCGTTCGCAAATGACCTGTTCAATGGCACAGGCAACGATGAAATCCGGGAGTTTCTGGAGTGCAGGCTGCTCGGCATAGCCGGCGATGATGCTGCGATCGGGAAAGGCGCCGACCTGGCTGATGAGCTCGGCCGTCAGATCGCCCAGCGCCTCATCGGGCACATCACCCGGGGCAAGCACCTTGGCCATCGTGACAAGCTCTTCAAACTCGGCTCGACTGTCGTACCAGTTGAGCTCGAATTCCAATTCAGCCGCCTGGCTGCTCGTCCGGCGGTCGAATGTGTACTGAATACCGATAGGATTGTAGGTCTCGATCCGCTCGTCAACAAACGCATGACACGCCTGGCGATACGCTTCCAGGCCCTCCGGCCCCATCGGGCCGAATCCCTGCCGATCGATCTCGGCCGGCAGCAATCGGTCGATCCGAGCTACAAGGCGGGCCCGCCCCCTCGCCATTCGCTCGTACAACCGTTCATAATACGCCTTTACCAAGACCTTCACCGGACTCATGGACATGAGCCTCCCACGCCAACAATGCCATGCCTGTATCCCGACCAATCTTAGCAAAACCGAGGCCATCACGCCACATGGTCCTCTGGGGAAGCGTGCATGACTCGTGTCCGAGAGAGGCGGGCCAACGTCGGCGCAAAAAGCAGGCGGTAGCAGAAGGCTGCTACCGCGCTAGGATGGTGAAACATTATGTGGGAACGTCCGTATGTGGCAGGCCTCAACTCTCCGTAGGCATTCGCTTCGGTCCGTCGCAAGCGAGCCACATCACTATCTTTTCCAAACAACGCTCCAGTTAACTCATCCCCCTTATCGGACGGCCTGTCTGCAAAACTTGAGAGAAAACTGAGAAAAAGACCCGACAAATACCGGCTGCCAGGACAAAGAGAGTTTCCGGCGTGAAACCGCGACAAATATAGCATCGAAGTGAGCCTCGAACCCGAATCACCAGGCCGATCACGACGACGGAGCGGCGAGCGTTTTCGGTAGCGTGAAGGTGAAGGTGGTGCCGATTTCGGGGTTCTTCTGGACCTGGATTTGGCCGCCGTGACGCTCGACCACCTGCTTGGCAAAGGCCAGGCCCAGCCCCGTCCCGTCCCGTTCGGTGGCGCGGGCGTTGGTGGCGCGGTAGAACTCCTCGAAGACGTGCGGCAGGGCCTCGTCGGGGATGCCGATCCCCGTATCGACGATCGTCACGCAGATGAAAGCCCCTTCCTCGGCGACCGTCATCGAGACTTTCCCGCCCTCCGGCGTGTACTTGACCGCGTTGAACAGCAGATTCGTCAGCGTCTCCTCGATCAGCACCGCCTCGCCGGGAATCTCATCGACCGACGAGTCGATC